>Ga0256834_1001166_pt1 | contig 18265 bp, 23 predicted proteins | sample 4281140metaG_FD_190536 | JGI IMG/M metagenome (GOLD analysis project Ga0256834, IMG submission 190536) | Hydrothermal vent microbial communities from East Pacific Rise, Pacific Ocean - 4281-140 | ecosystem: Environmental > Aquatic > Marine > Hydrothermal vents | place: Pacific Ocean: East...
CATTATGTTTTTTTGTTGTCATTCTTTTGAAAGATTCAATAATATTTTTTTAAGATACTTTCACTATAATCCTCATCAAGCCTTCAGTAGAGTACTTTATCTTGAATGATCTGTAAATATGCTAAGTTTGTTGCATTTTGGCTCTCAATAGCATATTTTTTAAATAAAAGTATTTTTTTTATATATTCTTCCTGAGATAAGAGATTTTCAGCATAGGCAAAAAAATAGAAATCTAAAGGCTCAATATCATTTTCTTTACAAAATTTTGATATCTCTCAGAAAGCATTTTTTATATTCTCTTTATTAAATCTCTTTTGAAAAGATGTTTGTATATGTTCTTGCTTCCAAAAAGAGATAAGATATTTAAAAAAATCGATAAAATCAAGTTCTTTTACTTTATCAATAAGATCTAGGATTTGTAAGAAATCTATCTTCTCATGTTTGTGTATATGTTCAGGATTTGTAACAATCTCATGGATAAAGTCTTTGTCTTCAGTATATAAAAAATAAAGATCCTGGTATGAATCAATATCATATATTTTTACAAGTGCAGGGTCTCGAATAATTTTTCACTCAGGATCAATATAATAATCTTCTGAACAGAATTTCTCATTACCTTCATTTAAAGAGCACTTCTCACATACTTTAGAAAATACTTCTTTTTGAGAAATTCTATAGATTTCTCATAAACTAGAAAATGTATCTATCTCTGATATATCTCACATGATTCAAGAATCTGAGAATCAGTGGAGATTTGAGCACATGGTTATTTTCGAATCTGCCCTGAAGTACGGTAAATTTTGACATTTTGCTTCCAAGTAATCAAGTCATGCTCACTTTTCTTCGGTAAAAATCATAGATTCTTTTTCTTCTGCTACATTATTATAACCTCCAAATAAATATCCAGAATAATCACTTATAGATCAACCATAATTTGTTATATTCTTAATAGCTGAATTACATCATAAAACCTCGCAAAGCTCAAAGAACCTCTCGTATTCCTGGCTTGAGAAATAATTATTCAAAAGCTCTATAGAAACATTAAATCCTCTTCTTTTTAAATCTTTTGCGAAATCTATAACTCTATTAATAGAGTCTCATCAGGATAGAAACTTGTAAACATTTTTTCTTATAGAAAAAATTCAAACATAAAAATTTAAATCAAACCCTCCTTCATCTTTCATCTTTTCAAAAATCTCTAGATGCTCTTCTTTTATTAACTGCCCTTTTTGAGAAAAATTTAATGACAATCAAGTTCATCTAAATTTATCATAAATATGCTCCAAGAATTTAGTTATATCAGGATGCGTAAAAGTATCTCATAATCAAGCTAAATCTATACAGAGGAGCTCATCTATATTTTTGTATAAAAAATCTGTTATTTTATAAAAGTCTTCTTCTTTCATAAAATATTTTTCTTCTAAGTCTTTATTTATACAAGACTTGCACTTTAGAGTACAAAAGGAAGATAGCTCTAACTCTATTGGATACTTCATAGCTTAGATAGATTCTTTACACTCTGATCTTTCTTTTATCTCATTATTTACAAGTTTCTGAAAAAACACTTTGTATGCTTCGTGATCAATCTTGCTTTCTCAATCAATACCTTTAAGAAATGATATAATTTCTTGTTTCGTAATCTTTCATGAATAATATTTCAGAATAGTAGCCAAAAATTTTGTATCAAAATCTGTGTAACAGATTTTATATGTCCCTTTTCCAAAAGCTTCTAATTCACAATAATTATCTCATTGCGCCTCTTTTATAGATTTATCTGCAAATTCAATATTATCAAATTCATAAAACTCTTTTATAAAGTTTTTTACGTTAATATCTCCTTCTATATTTTCACAAGCTTGAACAAGCCAAATAACTTTTTTTGCAGGGTCTCTATGAATAGTATCTCCATATTCTTCTCTACTTAGATTTACTAACCCTATACTTTTCTCATTTCTTGAATTGTATGAAAATGCTTCATTAAATTCTTTTACATCATTGAGAGTTGTAAATTCTTTAAGTACTTTTTCTGTTTCTTCAAGGGAGTTATATCTATCTCATTTTTTAAGGTCTTCTACGGAAATTATTTCTGGCTCTTTTTTTTCTTCTCCTAATGTAAGAGATGAATCACCGAGTATCAACACCTGTTCTCTTCATTGATTTCACACTCCTGAAAAATTTACCATTCATCAATAATATAGAATCCCTAATATGGAACCAGCAAGAATAATTGTTCCTAGAAACAGGTAAGATATATGTAACTTCATAAGAAATAATTAAGAAATAATTCAAGGAAAACCAAATTTATTAAAGGAAAGTTCAGAAATTCAGGAACATTTAGAATCAAATTCACACAGGTCACAACTATCTATTTTTGTATAGCCATCATTATACCCCTCTATTTTCTGGTCTAGAGTATCATATATTTTTTGTTTTTCAATATATTTATTACTCTCTGCGTACTCTCTCAATTTAGATGAGAGTACACAATGTGGAAATCATTGCAATACAAAGTCTTTGTGACTCTTATCTTCTATAAGTTTCACTATCTCTTTTAAAGATGCGATTGCCTTGTCGTAAGGAATTAAGTATGTATCATTTAAAACAAGACCTTCACTTGCAGGATATGTAATCATTATTCTCTTAATAGGAAAGTACAAAAGGAGTTTTATAAGCTTGTACATATGTTTATAATTATAGCTACAAACTACAGTGTTAGTATCAAGCATAAAGTCTCTCAGCCTCTCTTTCCTTATCTTAGAGACATTAGCCATAGTTTTATATATAGAGTCGAAACTTCATTTTTTCTTTGTAATCATATCAGAGATGGGACCAATCCCGTGTACCGAAAGAATCATTCATGTAAGTCATAATGAAACAAGATTCTCAAGATAGGTGTATTTATCTGTTTTAAATCAATTTGTATGAATAAGTATAAATTCATACCCTAATTTCTTTGAAAAGTCTATATAGTATAACAGATTACTATCTAGAGTCGGTTCTCCTCATGAAAATATTACGTGATTACATCCTTCCTTTTTTGCTTGCTTTAAAGTGAATGTAATGTCTTCTTTTGAAAGATTTTTTTCTTTATAAAGATCATTTTCAAAACAAAAACTACATTTATAGTTGCAAATATACGAGAGAAATATTTCTATAGACTTCATTGGTTTTTTATTACCATCGACTTCCATGACTTCCATGACTTCCATGACTTCCATGACTTCCATGACTTCCGTGTCAGGTCATACTTTTATTTATAGCAGAACTTCCACTGTAATGTCCATTTATTATTCAACTTACATGTGCACAGGAAGAGTTATTCGTTACACGTACTGTAACTTTATCTATCAACTTAGGTCATATAGAGGAGGTTCCTGACAAATGAGCTGCAGACACGTTATCTACGGCACCGAGTAATAGACTCCCAGCAGCAATACCTAAAGCATTTTTTTTGCTTATTTTTCAACTCTCATCGGTTAAAAATCACTTTAATTTTTTACGAAACTTGGGAATCTTTCATTTCTTAAGAGATGAACTCATATGATATTTTTATATAAATAAATTATAGCCCTATCCATGATTTGAGAATCTTTGCATCTTCTGGATTATTCCTAAGTTTATCAAAAATGTAATCCAGTACTGCTATCTGCATATCAATTTTCTTGTCCTTTACTAAAGGAACATAAAGGTTTCCTGTAGTTTTAAAATTATGGATAATATCTACTCAAATATATGGCTTATATACATGATCATTATATCCGGGAAGTCCATCAAGACAAGTCGACTGAACAGCTATTTTCGTAACTTCGGCATTCATTATAGCTTCGTATGTTTCTTTTCATGTATCTTTCATATCTGTCATAAGAAAATCCTCTATCCCCATTCTTCCTAACATACGAGACTCGTCTGATGCATACACCTTTCCGTCATAATTGTAAGCAAGGCATCCAATAGCTATACCACTCGGGCTTCGTATATCCATAAAAGACGGATCTTCTGGTGCAAATATCTTTTGAAGGTATACCGATGTAAGTTGCTCTCTAAAGAAGGTTCCTTTTTTATTAATCTCAATAATATAATCCATAGATTTTTTATAAAAATCTATCCATTCTTGCTCACTGTATGAGAGTTTTTCCAGTTCAGAAGCTGCAAATCAATAAGGATTGAGCCATCTTAAAAATATCCCTTCCATTCACAAGTCACAATATGTATCTATAACTTCCTTATAGGCAGGAAGAGTTTTCTTTGTAATAGTAAGAAGAGCTCCTCCTATTCTTAGTGGCTTTCATTTTTCATCATGTAATCCTGCTTCTATATATCTTTCGTTAATTCTCTTAATCCAATATATTACCTTCTTGTAGCTATTCCCTTCTGTATAAGTTCTATTGTAATTATGAACTTCTTCATTCCCGTCAAGAGATGTAGACATTCCAACTTTATGATCTATCAGAAAGTTTAATTTTTCTTCATCCATAGATACAAGGTTTGTGACAAGAGCAAAACTTAGTTGTTTTTTCAAATGTCCTGCCTTTATTTCTGCATATTCAACAACATGTTTTACTACATCCCAATTCACGAGAGATTCTCCTCATTGAAATTCAATCGTTATATTTATAGAGGATGTATAAAAGATAGTATCTACAACCTTTGTTGCTGTTTCTTTAGTCATATCAAATTCTTTCGCAGACATGGGAGCAACTGCTGCATGACAGTACTGACACTTATGATTACATCTAAGAGTTGTTATAATCATATGAAGACTTGGTCCGTAAGCGAGAAATTTATGCTTGTTTGCATACGCTAAGGCGAGTGTTTTTTCATAATTAGGCCCCTTAAAGAAACTTTTTCTATTTAATTCTTGATGTTTTTCGGATTTCTTATCAAGAATATTATGCGTAAATGAATCAAACTCTTCACAGGTAAGAATGGAGAATTCTCCAATATCATTGGTGATAAGATAGTCCTTCTTTCCTAGTTTTTTGAATCGAAAAAACCCTATAGCATCTGTTGAGACCGATTTGATAGAAGTTATGTCCATAATAAATATTTTCTTAAATTAATAGTATAAACCACTCTTATGTTTCAGCGGTTAATGAAAGGCAGTAGTTCATAAATTCAAGAAATATTTCTTGTCCTTGTCTTTCCTCTTCATGTATTATAAGTTCTCATTTCTTATATTCTATTTTTGAGACCTCTGAATAATCCTCTATAGCTCGTTTTAGGAGAGCGATTTCATATATCTCTGAGTCTATTGTATATTTTTGCATTTTCATAAAATATTATTTTTTCTTAAATTTTTTCTTTGCATCTTTTATTGCATCTGGATCAATGGAAATTTTTGTATTCTTCGATTCTGCCTGAGTTTCCTCTTGTATTTCTTTGAGAATATTTTCTATTTCTTCTTCATCTATCTTTAGGTCAGGATCGTTTTCTATCTCTTTTAGTATTTCATCAATGTCTTTATCAAAGTCTATTTGATTTTGCTCCCCATTTTCTCCTGAGTTATCTGTATCCATAGAAACAAAATTCCCTTTATCCAAAGCACTAGAAAGAGCTGTGGTTACTATTTGTTCTCTAATAACTCTATTATCCTTTTCAAGCTTATCCCTAAGGTATACATTAAGAAGCTCATCTGTAAAATCTCATACAATACTTTTAGGAGTATCTTTCACTCCCTCTTTCACCGTAAATTGTAGGACTATATTTTTATCCTTATTATGTTTGAATAGGAAGTACCCTTTATCTAAAAAATTGTATGCTGCCTTGAGTATAATATCTTTACTGAAAACCTGAGTATCTATAGTAAGTTCAAACTGTTTACCCTCCACTATCTCTTTTAAAAATGAATCCATAAAGGAAAATTATTATATAAAAACAGCATTATTATATAAAAAAAATAGAAAGCTCCAAATAAAAACCAGCCCCTTCTTCTTGATAATTTAAGTCTATATATTCTGATTATTTTAAAAGGAAAAAGATTGAAAAAAAGAAATATAATTATACTATGGGTATATTATCATTCTATAAAAATATATGAGAGAAATAAACGTTATATGACATAAAAACCCTGATACTGATTGTACTCTCTCTGCTATCATCATGGCAGATTATTTAAAGAAGAAATGATATACAGCTACTCCATATATCCAATGAACACTCAACAAGGAAACTCTGTATTTAATAGAAAAATATGACATAGTTTCTCCCCAAATACATACATCCCTTCCTACCAGCATAGAAGTATGTCTTGTTGATCACAACGAAGCGTCCCAAGCTCCTGACAATCTCTCAGAGCTTAATGTGACATGGGTAGTTGATCATCATAAAGTAAAGTTTGAAACAGTTCTCCCCCTCTATATGAGGTTTGAACCAATATGCTCAACTGCTTCCATACTTTACAAAATGTATAAAGAGTCCGGCTTTGAAATATCAGTGAAAATAGCTACTCTGATGCTTGCTTGTATTATGTCTGATAGTCTATTGTTCCGTTCCCCAACAACAACAAAAGAGGATATAGAAATATCTAAGGAACTTCAGGAAATAACCTGAATAACTAATCTAGAGTCATTTGCAATGCCCATGTTTGATGCAAAGTCAGACCTATGAGACCTTTCTGCGAAAGAAGTTGTTAAATATGATTACAAGGTATTTCAGATCGGAGATAAAAAATGTGGAGTCGGTACATTGGAAACAACAAATCCTGGTCACGCACTCTGAAGAAAGCGAGAGCTTCTGAGAGCAATGAGAGACATAAGGAATGAAAATAGTCTCGATTTTATCATGCTCTCTGTTGTTGATATTCTTGAGGAGAAAAATACTACCCTCATTCTTGATGGAGAAGATACAAAGATTTTAGAAGACATATTTAATATATCCGTAAGTGGTAATCTTGCAGATTTATGAAGAAGACTCTCTAGAAAAAAACAAATTGCCCCTGACTTAACTGCATATTTTCAATAATGAGTACGTCATCCCTCTGAGTCTACATCTGACGTTTTCAGCCATTTCACAATGGTCATGAAAAGATAGTTTCTCAAATGCTCAAGGACAATATTCAGAATATGATTATTATTGGTTCGACAGAAAATCAAGATGAGAGAAATATATTTTCTGCTGCTTGGAGAAGAGAATCGATCAAAAAAGCATTTCCAGATATAGATATAGAACTTCTCAGAGATACCCCTGATGATACAAAATGGATTTTATCACTCAAGAAACTTCTAGAAAAATCAAACTCCAAAACATACAAGTTTTATTGTGGGGATAAAAAAAATGACTATGCGATACAGGTTATAGAGCAACATAAGGGACTCTTTGAAAATGTACATATAGAAATAGTCGAGATCTCTCGAAAAATTCTCCCCATATCAGCAACGCAAATTCGAGAAGAGCTTGAGAAGTGATGAATAGATAACATAGAGGAGCTCGTTCCTGAAGAAGTTTACAGTCATATCAAAAAAAGAGAAGCTTAAGCTTCTCTTTTTTATTATTTATTATCTTGGGTTATCTTTTAATGTCATAGAGCTTCAACTGAGCAATAGATTTGAGGAGCATATCCTCTGCTTCTATAAACTTCTCCATATCAACTCTGTCTTTTGCATCTTTGAACCTGTCCATGAGATCAAGAGCCTCTTGTTTCGCTCTTTCTGCTGTATTGATATCAAGGTCCTCGATATCAACGAGCATATCACTCATAACCTTTACTTCACTGTTACTAACTTCTACCACTCCACTTCCAATAGCAAAATCGTCACGAATATCCATACCATTTTCATCTTTGTAAATGAGGTACATCGTACTTGGTTTCACAGCTGTTATGAGTGGAGAATGATTATCAAGAATCGTAATCTCTCACATCTGTGTCATAATAGTTGCAGATACAACTGTATCCGAGTGGAATGATTGTCCACCAAATGAGAGTATTTTTAGTTTCATAAATTAAATGCTTAAAAATTTTTATAATATTTTTTTTTTGATTCTTCTCTCATTTTTTCAATATCTTTATTAGTATATTTATCCTTACGGATAAGAAAAAACGTCACTATAAATAAGAAAAACAAGAAAGCTGTAGCTTTTGGAAACATTTCATAATCACGGTAAATATGAGGTGCTGCTTGAACTTGTTCTATAAACATATAGTTGAATATTAATTCATATTTTTCTGGAGATTCCTGCATTCGCAGGAATGACATAACTACTTCGCTACTGTCTCCTTTTTATCTTCTTTCTTCTTTGCTTTTTCGTGAGCTTCTATTACTTGTTCAATAGACTCTTTGTAGAGGAAGAAGTTTTCAGGAACTTCATCGAGTTCTCCGTCTATAATTTTCTTGAACCCTGTAACTGTGTCTGAGAGTTTACAATATACTCCTGGAGTTCCTGTAAACTGTTCTGCTACGAAGAAGGGTTGAGAAAGGAATTTCTGGATTCTTCTTGCTCTTGCTACAGTTGCTTTGTCCTCTTCTGAAAGCTCATCCATACCGAGAATTGCGATGATATCTTGGAGTTCTTTGTATTTTTGAAGGATTCTTTGAACCTCTCTGGCTACAGCGTAGTGTTCTTCTCCAACGATGTTTGGATCAAGAACAGTTGAAGTACTATCAAGTGGATCAACGGCTGGATAGATACCAAGCTCTGCTATCCCTCTGTCAAGTACAACGGTTGAATCGAGATGAGAAAATGTCGTTGCAGGAGCTGGATCTGTTAGATCATCAGCTGGTACATATACTGCTTGAACAGAAGTGATAGAACCATCTTTTGTAGAAGTAATTCTCTCTTGGAGAGCTCCCATATCTGTAGAAAGTGTTGGTTGGTATCCTACTGCTGAAGGGATACGTCCAAGAAGTGCTGATATCTCAGAACCTGCTTGAGTAAAACGAAAGATATTATCGATAAAGAGAAGAACGTCTTTCTTTTCTCTATCTCTGAAATGCTCAGCCATTGTAAGTCCAGTCAAGGCAACTCTTGCTCTTGGTCCTGGAGCTTCATTCATTTGCCCAAATACCATTGCCGTTTTATCTATAACTCCTGATTCTGTCATTTCATGATAGAGGTCATTTCATTCACGAGTTCTCTCTCCAACACCAGCAACAACAGAGTATCCTCCATGTTCACTTGCGATATTATGAATCAGTTCTTGCATGATAACCGTCTTCCCTACACCAGCACCTCCGAAAAGTCCTACTTTCCCTCATTTCAGCATTGGAGCGATAAGGTCTACTACTTTGATACCTGTCTCAAAAAGCTCTGCCTTTGTTGTAAGGTCTTTGAATAATGGAGCTTCCCTATGAATAGGATCATTGTGTTCTGTTTTTGGTTTTTCCAGACCATCAATAGGATCTCCGAGTACATTAAACATACGTCCAAGTACTTTTTCTCCTACAGGAGTTCTAATAGGAGAGTCTGTAGCAACTACATCCATACCTCTTTTGAGTCCGTCTACTGCATTCATAGCTATCGTTCTCACTGTTCCGTCACCCAGTTGTTGTTGTACTTCTAGTACGAGTTTCTCATGATGTCCTTGTACATCGAGTGCGTCATATACAGCTGGTACGTATCCAGCTTCAAATTTTACGTCAACCACCACTCCGATGATTTTTGTTATCTTTCCTTTCATTATAAGAAATTATTAAATAAGTATTAAAATTAAAGTGTTTTTTTCTTCTCTATTTGTTTCTTTTCTGTGTTTTTTACCTCAAGCGCATCTTCTAGTTCTTCTTGTATGTCTACAACTTCTTTCTTTTCTACAAGATAGAACTTATTTCTAAAAAACAGTGTTACAAATGTTACAAAAAACATAACTCCTGCTATACGGTTTGCATATATATCCACTAGATCATCTGAATATATTCAGATGATCTCGAGTATAGCTCATAGGAAAAGTCCTCACAGAAAACATAAAGCAAGATAGTACAATATAAAGAATATTATGTTCAATAATAGTTTTATTGGAAATGGGAGTGTATTCATAAGAGAATAATTAAAGTATATATTTTCATCCATTGCTTTGTTGTTCAGTGCATCAGCCTCTTTGTTCTGTCCTCTTGATATCTAGTTATATGATATTTTGGGTTCCATATATTGTTGTTTTATAAACATTATCCATGTTTATTTGGATAACCCAGTGTACAAACAGATGTTTATCTCACTAGATTTTCCGAATAAATAGGAATGGTAAGGTGTTTATTTTATCTCTTTTTCTATTTGTATTTTTAGGCCTTCATGGTCTTTTTTCTTCTTTTCTTTTTTTGTTACTATTTCTTCTTCAGATGTTGGAATGTAAAAGTATCTTCTCAAAATGACACTGACAACCAAAACCAGAAGTATTATAAATACTTGTATCTTTGCAAAAATTGGATTGTTTGCGTCAAGCACTTCCCCACCAAATACTTGTAGGAAGAGAGGAAAAATAAATGAAAATGCTACAGAAGCCACCAATACATATACAATAAAGAGAACGATATTTAGTATCACTTTGAAAACGATAGGTAGGTCTTTCATATAGAGCGAAAATTAAATAATAAACTCTTTTACTATATTCTATTTTTTGTTTTTGTAAATGTGTTCTCTGGTTTCTACATATCCTTTAGCGCCTCTACTCCTGAAGTTATCTCCGATACCTCTTTGGTAATCATCGCTTGTCTTGCTTTGTTGTACTTCAGTGTTAGTTCAAACGCTATTTTTGCTGCATTATCTTTTGCACTCTTCATCGCTATCATTCTCGACGAATGCTCTGATGCCTTTGCTTCAAGCAAGATATCATGCATCATCATAGAAAGAATAATAGGAAGTACTTCTTCTACGAGAGACTCCACACTTGGTTCTATATCATATCCGAAAAGTCATTTTCCAGATTCTTCAAGATCTTCTCCAACTATATCTTCAAGATATTTTTTTATATCTACTGCTTTTATAGGGAGAAATTCTCTCGCTACAGGAACTTGACTAAGTGTATTTATATAATATTCATAAAAAATAACTACTTTCTTATATTCTCACGAAAAGAATTCCTCTATAATGGCTCTTGTGATATCTTTTGCAAAGATACTGTCAAAATTATCTGAAAAAGTCGTTGAATAATCAGCTACCAGTTTATTCCCTGTTTTTGCAGCAAACTGAGCTCCTTTTTTCCCCAGTGCGATATAGTCGAGGTCTTCCCCCGTTTCTTTTACATATTCATTAATCTTTTTCAAGACGTTGATATTATACCCTCCACAAAGTCCTTTGTTTGAAGTAACTACAACAGCAAGAGTCTTTTCTCCTTTTCCACTATGAAAAAATGGAAAGTCCTCCATAAATTTCTCAATACGATGAAATATCTTGAGCATCTCTCTCACGAATTCTTTTTTCTCCAGAGCAAGGTCTTGAGCTTTCTTCATCTTCACTGTAGAGATAAGCTCCATTGCTTTGGTGATCTTTCCCGTATTTTTAATACTTGAGATCTTACGTTTTATTTCTTTTGCGTTAGCCATTTTTTCTTAAGTAAAAATACTATTTGTTGAGTTCCACTACTTTCTCTATTACTTTGATGAGTTTCTTTTCTGTGTCATCGTTTACTACTTTTTCTGATTTGATAGATTCAAGAGCTGTTTTTTCTTCATCGAGTGCTGTATAGAAATCACTTTCAAATTTTTGCATCTTATCAACGGAAAGTACATCGAGGTATCCTTTCCCACCAGCGTAGAGAAGAGCTACTTGTTTTTCTACTGGTACTGGAGAATATACGTCTTGTTTGAGTATTTCTACCATACGTTCTCCTCTATCAAGCTGAGCCTTAGTTGCTGGGTCGAGGTCTGAAGAAAACTGCGAAAATGCTGCAAGTTCTCTGTACTGAGCAAGATCGAGTTTGAGTGTTCCAGATATCTTTTTCATCGCTTTTACTTGAGCTGAACCTCATACTCTTGAAACAGAAAGTCCTACAGATATAGCTGGCTTGAGTCCTGAGTTGAAGAGATCTGAGTCAAGAAATATCTGACCATCAGTAATAGAGATAACGTTGGTAGGGATATATGCTGATACGTCGCCTGCTTGTGTTTCAATAATAGGAAGTGCCGTCATAGAACCTCCTCCGAGTTCGTCTGAGAGTTTTGCTGACCTTTCCAAAAGTCTTGAGTGAAGGTAAAAAACATCTCCAGGATACGCTTCGCGACCTGGTGGACGTCTGAGAAGAAGTGACATCTCTCTGTAAGCTACCGCTTGTTTTGAGAGGTCATCATAGGTAATAAGTGCATGTTGTCCGTTGAACATGAAGTATTCAGCTATCGCACATCCAGTATAAGCTGAAAGATATTGCATTGCTGCAGGTGTAGATGAACCTGCTGAGACAACAACGGTATAATCCATTGCTCCTCTTCTTCTCAGTTCTTCAACGATTCTTGCAACTTTTCCTTCTTTCTGACCAATAGCAACATAGACACAGATAACCCCTTGTCCTTTCTGGTTCAGAATTGCATCAATAGCTACCTGTGTTTTTCCTGTTTGTCTATCACCGATAATAAGTTCTCTTTGACCTCTTCCAATTGGAACGAGTGCGTCGATAGCTTTGATACCTGTTTCCATAGGTTCGTGAACCGATTTTCTATCCATTACTCCTGAAGCAATTCTTTCTATCGGATAGAATTCATCTTCTTTGATTTCTCCAAGACCATCAATTGGTCTTCCAAGAGCATCTACTACTCTTCCTATCATATTTTTTCCAACAGGAACTTCAAGGGTTTTTCCTGTTGCTGTTGCTATTTCTCCTTCCTTGAGTCTATTAAACCCAGAAAGTATAACAATACCAACAAAGTGTTCTTCTAGATTGAGAGCAAATCCTATTGCTCCTGATTCAAACTCTACAATTTCATTATAAGAAACTCCTGTAAGTCCTGATACTTTTGCAACCCCATCACCGAGGTAAAAAACCTCTCCTGTACTTTCTACTTGAGGGTTCGTATCTGCTGAATCAATACGTGATTCTATATCACTTATGATACTCTGTAATACATCTTGAGACATTTGCCTATTAATTAAATGAATAAAATTTTGTCTATTTTCTCAAAAGCCTTTCAACTTTACTAAAACTCATATCTACCATAGCATCATCTTTGAATACTTTCATACCTCAAAGAATACTTTCTTTTTTTATAAATACTATTTCCTCCCTGCTTGGTTCAATCGAAAACACTTTTTTGTAAACAGTTTTTGCTGTTTCAAAAGCACTATCTTTACTCACAGATGGAAAATACTCAACCTGAAGAAGAGAGACTCCTTCAAGATTTCTATGAAATAAAGCCCTTCCTCTCTGTCCCAGTTTTTTTGTCATATCTTTATATAATTTTAACTGAGTCAAAAGTTCTTTGAGTTCTTTTATGTTGAGTCCTTCGATTCCTTTCATAGTATTATTTTATAGATTGTATTTCTTTTTCCAGATACTCTCTCGTATGCTTCTCATCACCAAAAAGTTTTGAGTTCATTCTGAGTATCAAATCTATTACTCCACTTTTGAGTGAGTTCATCATAGAAAGCCTTTCTTTTTCTATTTCCATTTTTGAAGAATCTACAAGAGTTTTTGCATCAGCTTCTGCTTTTACAATAATCTCTTCTCTCTTAGCTTTTCCCAAAGATTCTAGCTCAGAAACGATACTATCTCCTTTGTTTCTTGCCTTTTTGAGAATTTCTTCTTTTTTCTTTTCAGCATCTGAAACCAGTTTATCTATATTTTTATAATCTGCTTCAAGTTTTTCTTGTTTCTCTTCCCACTGATCAAGATACTCCAAATATGGTTTGAAGATAAATTTATTGAGAACATAGATAACAAGAGCCAGTATTATAAACTGTATAATAAATGTTGGTATCGTCACAAATTCGTTCATATTTTCTGTTGTAGTAATAAAGTTGCAAGGCTCTTAATTTTTAATCTTGAGAAATTTTTCTCAATTCCGAAAAGCTCAATATTCTTTCAATTCAGTTTGAAATCAAGAAATAATTTTTAAGCGAAGAGTTCAAGGAAGTTCCAAATTTTCTGAACTAAGCGTACAAATGTACGTGTGAGAGGAAATATTTGAGAACTGACGAAGAAATCTGACACTTAAAAGTTATTTCTTACATTGCGAATCAGATGATGAAAGAGATAACAAGTGCATATATCGCAACTGCTTCTGCAAACGCAATAGTTAGGATAGTAAGTCCTTGTATTTTTCCTGATGCATCTGGGTTTCTCCCCATAGCTTCAAGAGCTCCTTTCCCGATAAGACCTACTCCTATTCCAGGACCAATAGCACCAAATCCAATAGCGATTGCCATTGCAAGCATTTTCATTCCTTCAGTTTCCATAAAGTGTATGTTAATATATAAAAAATAAAATTGAGAAGAAGAAAGAATTTTTCTTCTTCATGATCTTACTTTTTAATGATGTGCTTCCCCTGCTTGTTTGAAGTAGGCAACCATGAGACTTGAGAACACTATCGCTTGTACAAAGGCTACAAATACTTCAAAGAACCAAAATGGAAGAGTCAGTATTCTCCCCACTTCAAGCAAACTCGAGCTTACCGTAGCAAGGAGGAATCATATCACTCCAAGAAGAACGATTCCTGCGAAGATATTTCCAAAGAGTCTCAGAGAAAGTGACATCAGCGTCGCTGGAAGTCCGATAAGATGAAGCCATCCAATAGGAACGTTGATGATTTTCTCAGTGAGGTTATTTCCAGAGTAATTAAACAAATATCCCTTGAGTGTCTTTACTCCACCATGACTTCTCACCTGAACAAAGAGAAGTGTATAGAGTGTGATAAGAGATAGTACCAGAGTAGTATTGATATCACTATGCATCGGTCTGAGTACCTTGAGGATTCCTCCATGAACTGAGGTTCCTAACCAGTCTATAATGAGTCCAAAGAGATTCCCAAAAAGAATGATAAAAAATACTCCTACTATCAACCCATAAAACTCTCTTGCCATCTTTTTTTCACCAAAGCCATCTCTGAGAAATCCATCAAAATATTTTACGAGTGTGAGAAAAAAGAGTTTGAGTTTGCTTTTTTTGTTTGATTTAAGAGCCCTGTTTCACATGATAGATACTACAAGAACCATTAAAAAGAATACAAAAGTGGTAATAGTTGTATTTGAGATAAACCCATACACGGATTCTCCCTGAATCTTTGGAATATGTGGCCCCTGATGTTCTTCTGCGTGTGTTTCTACTTCGTGAATATCTTCAGCAGCTATTTTTGTTGTAGTATGTTCTGTAACAATGTCTTGCATAGTTTACAATCTCTTAATTATTTTTTAACTTCCTTTATTTTTTCGAATTCTGCTTGAGCTTTCTTCATGTAAATTATCATAAAGAAAATTAGCGGTATGATTGACAGAACGATAAAAATAATCTTCATCCTGACTTCATAATTCAAAAGCGAATCGAGTATATGTCAAACGGCTAGAAATGCAAATAAATTTCCAAAAATTATAGCAAGCATGAAAAGTGATTTTTTGAGCATAAAAAAATACTGTGAAATAAGGTATTTACAGCATTATATGGAATATATAATTTTAGGAAACTATTTTATCTCCTTCAGTTCCTTCTCTATAAACTCTTCATTTGCCTGAGCTCCTGAAAATACTTTTTCATTGATTCTGAGCGATACATCTATTATCTTTTTCTTCATTTCTGAAAGCATAGAAAGACGTTCCTTTTCTACATCTCTTTTTCCTGAGTCTAGAATTTGCATAGCATCGTGGTGAGCTTTCTTGCGAATTTTTTCAGCTTTAAGACGAGCAATATGCTCCGAATCAGACATAAAATCTTGAGCCTTTTTTCTGGCTGCTTCAAGTATTTTCTTTTCTTCAGCTGTTGCTTTTGCTATCATCGCTTCATAATCTGCATCAATATGCTCAAGCTTCTCAACCAGTTCCCTCCTCTCAAAGATAAGCTTGTTCAGTCTCTTTGCGAGAAATCTGTGGAACAAGAAAAAGAGTATCCCAAAGTTGATGATTTGCGCGATGATGAGTGATATATCTATTGTTTCCATAGTTTTTTATTTTAAAGATGTGTTCTACCCAAGAAGTTGAAATGCAATAATCAATCCATAAATAGCAATTGTCTCGATAAGAGCGAGAAAAAGAACCATGAATTGCATTACCTGACCTTTGTTTCTTGGATTTCTATTTACTGATTCAAGTGAATGAGAAACGAGTTTTCATTGTCCATACCCTGCTCCCATACCTGTCAGACCAATTGCGAGTCCTGCTGCAATAGCATTTGCTGGGTCAATAGTATCCGCAACTGCCATAATTTTGAAAGCGACAACCAGTGCGTAGATAGCAGCTGATTCAACCAGTGCAATTCCAAGAATTGTGTACACCATAAGTGTTGAAGAGAGTTTTGGGTTTCTTCCAAGTATATCAACCGAAGTATGAGCAAGGTTTGATTGACCAAGTGCCACTCCTACACCAGCAAGACCAATTGCGAGCCCTGCTCAGATAACTGCGAGATTCATTTCCATAATAACAAAATTAGTAAATTAAATATATTTTATGCTTCCTGAGCCTGTATCGGTTCTGTTGCTTTTATAAAAATAGCGACCAAGAGCGGAAATACCATTGCTTGTATACAAGCAACCAATATCTCCTGGAGATAGATAATTACCGGTATAACAATCGGGAGTTTCCATCAACCAATGAACATTGTAAGTTCCTCACTCATCGCAGACATAGCAACAACGAGCGTTCCGAGAAGAACGGTTCCAGAAGTCATATTTCCAAACAAACGAAAAGAGAGAGATATAACTTTTGCAAACAGTCCTACCATTTCTAGTACTCCTAAAAAGAGAGAAACCACGATATCAAAAAATTTCATCACTGCAGAAAGTGGATAATAGATGTATGATTTCATCTTTCCTCTTTCTAGAGTTATGTATCATTTTCCAAAAATAGGAAAATAATCATACAAGAATCCTTTTGTCCCAGCGAAAGAAAACTGTACATACACCAGAATCAGTATACTCACACTCGCAAGAGCCAAGTTAAAATTCAAATCTGAACTCGGAGACTTAATGTAGTGCTCGAGTATAAACTTTCATGAGTCATTCATCCCAAAAATTGGAGCTAGTATCTCGAGAATCACTCCAAACATATTTGCAATAAATATCACAAAAAAGAGTATCACGATATACGTCTTTATCCACTTCTTAGAAGTCTTTCCCAATATACTTTCATAAAACTCATATACTTTTTCATAGAGGAGATCAAACCCAATAGATACGTATGACTTCGGAGTATATTTGAGTGTCAGGGCAATTATCACGATACCTACAAATATACTAAAAACTCCTAAAAAACTGGCCAAGTCATAGCCTGAAAGTATTTGGAGAATGAGGTCTTTGGATATCACTGAGACAATGCTTATAAAGTATACATATATAAGCGTATCACATAGTCTCTATATTCGCAAAGAAAGTCCTCTTCTTTTTTATGTTTTCTTTTTTTTTGCGTATTTTTTCAAAATACACTATCATTGATAGTATATATTTATATCTCTACATACAAAAATATGTTCAATCTCTGAAAAACATCTCTCTACGATCTCCAGATTTTTGCTGGAATCGAAAAAGAAATAGTTGATGAAATAGTTGCAGGATGCCCAAATGAACTCTTTAAAAAAGGCGAAATTATCATGGAACAAGGAGACACTCCCGATGGAAAGGGGTACATTATCCGTTCAGGAACAGTAAAGGTAGAGGTAAATAACGAGGAAGTCTCTACTCTCGAGCAAGGGGAATTCTTTGGAGAAATAGCTCTTCTCAATGAAGAGGAAAGAAGAGCTACTATCACCGCAACCAAAGACCTTGAAACAATTGTTCTCTCTCAGGATGATATTTTCACGATGATAGAAAACGATGAAAATAATATCAACAAAGAAATTATGAGACGTATGGAGGAGAATCTAGAGAATGAGTAACACTCTCCTTTCATTCATAAAAAAGTCTATTTATATTTAAATAGACTTTTTTATTTGACTCTCTTATCTTCTTAAATATATTCTCATATATATTAAAATAATATAATATATTAATATGTATAAACAGATGCTTTGAAAGATATCACAAGTCAGTGATATCATGAGTATCCTTTCTCATGAGAAACGTCTCGGGATGCTTTGTCTGATTTCTGAGAAGGAACGAAATATAAGTGAACTGACAGACCTATTAGGTATATCCCAATCTCTTACTTCTCAATTCGCTCTGAAGATGAGGGATCAAGGAATTCTTAAAAGTAGGAAAGAAGGAAAAGAGGT
>Ga0256834_1001167_pt1 | contig 18263 bp, 15 predicted proteins | sample 4281140metaG_FD_190536 | JGI IMG/M metagenome (GOLD analysis project Ga0256834, IMG submission 190536) | Hydrothermal vent microbial communities from East Pacific Rise, Pacific Ocean - 4281-140 | ecosystem: Environmental > Aquatic > Marine > Hydrothermal vents | place: Pacific Ocean: East...
CAAGTTAGAAAGTTACCTTCAAGGTGTAGAAGATTCTTCGTTCCTCAGAATGAAAAAAGTAAAACTGAACCCTTGTTACAAATGGTTACGTCAATGGTAATCCTAGCACAGGATTAAAAACGTTAACTATATAAATAGGATGTGGCAATCTGTTATAGCTTAAAACAGATTGCCGCACCCATTCTCTTATCTGTAAAATAGAACCTTAGGACGGGGTTCGCAATGACGTATGGGCTTAACTAAACGACATTGAATGATGTTTAGTCAATAAATTATGGCGTTTTCTTCTGTGGTTTGCGTTCCTCTTTTTCTTTGGGTGGCTTAATAGTGAAAGAGCTTTCCGAAGATTGCCCATTTTTCGAAATAACAAGGATGTAATTACCATCTAACACATAATGCTTTCCATTATCTTTTTCGTCTAGTTTGTCTTCTATACTTACCTTTGCTTTTTTAAGCTCCTTGGTATATGCTTGAAGATATTTTTCATTAAGTTCCAATTTCTCTTCAAGGTAATTAAGCCCTTTTACCAAGTTAAGTTGGTTTTCATATACCACTGTACCTTTTTTAGTTTTCACTAATATGGTAGCGTTACCTTCTGCATTTACATATACTGGTACTGAAAGAGTGGGCTCATTATACCCAAACCACTTATTCCATGTACTTTCTTTGCCCCATTGGTTAGAGTAGGTTAGGTTGTTTAATTTAAAAATGTGAATAGGACTAGCCATTAACTGCTCATCCAATTGTTGCAAATGTTCAATATTAGCTCGGTATAAAGAGCGCCCATGTGTGCCAATTACCAAATCGTGAGCCTCTTTTTGAATAACTAAATCATGGATGGGAGCTTTGGGCAAATCAGTATCTAACAGCATAAAGTGCCGGCCTCTATTTAATGAAAAATACACAGCATGGTCGGTTCCTACAAAAAGTAAGTTCTCATTCTTAGTGTCTTCCTTAATTACGTTAATTGGTTCAGCAGGTAAATCTGTTCCTATCGCTTTCCAGGTTGTTCCGTAATCTTCAGATACATAGGCCATGGCAGTAAAATCATCCCAACGGTAGCCGTTTAAGGTAGCATATACCCGCCCTTTTTTATAAGCCGAAGCAATTACCCTGCTCACCCATTGGTTTTTAGGCAGACCATTTGAAATGTTAGTCCACGTGCTACCACCATCTTTAGAAAGTTGGATGAGACCATCATCGGTACCAATGTAAATCAATCCAAATTTCAATGGGCTTTCACTTATGGTAGTTAGGGTTCCGTAAGGCACATTCCCTTTTTTGCCACCCTTTGTTAAATCTTCAGACAATGTTTCCCAATCATCACCCTGGTTCATAGAACGATGAAATTTATTAGAGCCGAAGTAGATAATATCCTGATTATGTTTAGAAATAAGAATTGGACTTTGCCAGTTAAATCGCAATGGATTTTCACCTAAATTATGCTTGGGTTGAATGTAAGTGCGCTTACCTGTTTTCTTATTCACCCTAAAATAGTTGCCAAACTGATAGCCAGTATAAATGGTATTATTATCTCGGGTATCAATTTCTACTTGCATGCCATCACCACCCATTAACGATTTGTAGGCATACTTGCCATATTGTTTCCAGGCATCGCTGTATTTATAGGTGTGTGGGCCGCTCCAAACGCCATTGTCTTGCAAGCCTCCATACACATTATAGTTTTTGGCATTATCTACATTTACAGTATAAAACTGACCTACCGCATTATTATTAGCGTGTACCCAGTTTTCACCATCATCAAAACTGTAATGTACACCACCATCGCTGCCATTTATAAGGAGTCCGGGAGTTTTATCACTAATCCATAAATCGTGATGATCTACGTGAACATTTCTACCATTTATATTCTCCCAGGTTTCGCCCCCATCACCTGATCGAAGGATTGGAACACCCATAATATACAGTTTTTTATCATCGAGAGGGGATACTCTGATATTTCCAAAATAATAGCCATACGAATAATAAACATCTTCAATTGAACCGGTATGAGTTTTATTCCAGGAAGCACCTGCATCAAACGATACATAGACCTCAGCCCCTTTTACGGGCGTATCAAATAACATACTGTTGGCATCTTCTAAGTAGTTTACCAGATCAGATGGTTTAATGATTCCCGATTTTACATCTGCTTTTATATCTGTTGCGTTGTACTTGTCTGGGAAATTATGTCGGTCTAAAAAGTCGTTTATATCTTTAGTACTAAGTGCTAAAAAGTCTTGGTTTGAGATAGCCCTTAATTTATTTTTTGTTACGGTGTGCACTTCGTTTTCCGGGTCTCTTCTATTTTGATTGTCGAGAATGGCAAAGAGCTTATCCGGATTTTGAGTTGAAATAGCCAGACCAATTCTACCAACTCCATCATCATTAGGAAAGCCATTAGAACCTGTTGTAATTAGGTTCCAATTTTCTCCACCATCTGTAGATTTATAAATACCTGATGATTTGCCATTGCCTTTAAAATTCCAAGCCTTGCGGCCTCGCTCCCACATAGCAGCATATAGTATAGATGGGTTAGAAGGGTCAATTTCTAAGTCTATAGCACCGGTGCTATCGTTCAAGTATAAAGTCTTTTTCCAGGTGGCTCCGCCATCCGTTGTTTTAAAAACGCCCCTTTCTTCATTATTGGAGTAAAGGTGTCCAATAGCAGCTACCCAAACTGTATTATTATCAGTTGGGTGTAAAGTGATTCTACTAATATGTTGGGTATCGTCAAGTCCAATATGTTGCCACGTTTTACCGCCATCGGTACTTTTATACATACCATTACCTGCATAAGACGATCGGCTTGAGTTGGGTTCACCTGTTCCCAGCCAAATGGTATTCGATTGCCAATCTACATTAACTGCACCCAGTGTCATTACAGCTTCATTATCAAAAATGGGAGTGTATGAGTTGCCAAAATTGGTCGTGTGCCATAATCCTCCTGAGGAGTATGCCACATAAAATTCTTGTGGGTTTTCCGGGTTTACAGCTATTTCGCTTACACGGCCGCTCATTACGGTTGGGCCTATGTTGGTAAAATGCAAACCACCAGCTACTGATGCTTCGGTTAATTGTGCTCTTTGACTTGCTCCAGCTTGTCGTTTAGCTCCAGAAGTTGCTTGTTGGGCTAGCGTTGCATCACTTACAAAAAATGTGATAACAAGAATAAATGATAGACGTTTCATAAAAGGGTTAAAATGGTGTTTTAACAATATTAATCAATTGAGATTAAAGGCAGGATACCATTTATATAAGTACCAAATCCCTTGCTAAAAGGTGATGGACTAAAATTTGTATCCTGTGGTGATTCCAACACCTGGAATCACATCTCCTTGAAAGTCTAGTTTGCTCTGCCCTGAAGAATAGTTATAACTATCGGAATATGCAAAATAAGCACCTGCTGAGAGGTTAAAGTATAAATTGGCCTTTGTTGTATAGGTGTAACTCACATTAGGGTAAACAATTAAATCTACATCAGGCGGGCCATCTCTTTCTCCAAATGGGCTTGGAAGAAAATTAGATAATTCGCATCCAATCGAAAATTTATTCATAGTATAATCTAGCCCTACATGTATAATACTTGTTGGCCCATCCCAGCTTGGTAATAACAGTCCTACCCCAAAGGATGGAGACAGAAAACGATTATGGTTTTTTGATACAGGTATGTCGTAAGCAGAATTGATTGTCATACCATAAAAGTTAGATCCACCAATTTGTATTTCAATTTTTGCCTGCCCAAACAAAGGCAGATTTGAGATAAGGATGACAGCGCATATTGCAATTATTTTCATAATAAGGTTTAATTAAATAACTCTTATGGAGTTAAAATATTGCTTTAAACTTTTAGAAGGAAGCAGTTGAGAGGGGCTAATATTACTAAAATATAGTTTCAGGATAAATAGTGCCTGTTCATAAAATTCAAAATGCTATTTTAACTGTAAAAAGATTAAATGCTAAGTTCTAATTAAAACAGCTAAAAATGTAAAACAGCCTATTAAAAAGTACTTAAGCCGCAGAAATGAATAAATCCTCTGCGAAATTTTGTGTTTGCCCATTGCACTATGGCGAGAAAAACTTACAAAAAGGAAAAAAGATTGAATGAATTTAGTAATTAACACACTAGATTTCAGTCAGGTTAAATTATTGCATAATAGGGTTAGGTAGTACATAGAGAAAGTTGCAAATTCAATAATCTATTTTTTTATTTTTGTTTTATTATAAATAAAGGAGCCAAATAATAGGGATGAGTAATAAATTAATAATTAATAACGAAGAATGCCGTAAGCTAATATCTTTTGAAAGATACCATATAAGTGAATCAGGGCGAATATATAGAACTGAAACAGATAAAAAAAGGTCTTGGAGAGCAAAAGGGAGAGTATTTATAAGCGAAATCAAAGTCCATTTTAGAATTCGAAATGATAAACTTCAGCAAGGGTTTGCGAGTTTAACTGATACAAAAGGGAAGTTACATAATATAGCAGTAGCTCCATTAGTTGCAATTACTTTTGGCGTGCTTTTGAAAAAATTAAAGAAGAAAAAACAAGCGATTGGTTATAGAGATGGAAATAAGAGAAATTTGCATTATTCTAATTTATTTGTCATAGAACACACACACATAAATAGCAAATTGAATAGTAAAGATGTAAAGCATATAAAGAAGCAAATTAATAAAGAAGCAAATTAAGTTAGGAGTGCCATTACGAAGAATAGCTTGGGTTTTTGGTGTTTCCGAAATGCAAATTAATAGAATTAAAACAGGGGAAAATTGGGGGAATGGTAAAAGAAAAATAAAAGCACCCGTAGCACCGTTTGAAATTAAAGATGGTAGAATGCGAAAGTATATTGCAACTTTTGATAAAAAGAAAACAGTAATAAAAATAAAAAAACCATTTATGGTTAAACGAAATTCAGATAAACCAACTGATAACTTAATTGTAGGGATTGTTAATGGATATAAATTATCATTAAAACACACGAACATAACCAGAGCTAAGCGTATGGTTGAAAAGTTAAATAAATATTTTTTTAATTTAAACCTAGATTAAAAACAGAAACAAATACACTGCCATAAATGCTTAACAATCAATTGATATAAATAAAGTATTCACATCATTATTTGTTGTAAGGTCATAAATAATGCAGGCTAGTGTGGCTTTCGGTCTTGGTAGCTATACTTCTTAAACCAACTATTTACTTTAAGTTGAATAACACCCAATACAGCTTCTTTAAAAATACCCGATGACATTTTGGAAGTTCCTCTGGTGCGGTCGGTAAAAATAATAGGTACTTCAATTAATCTAAAACCATGCTTCCATGTTTTAAATTTCATTTCAATTTGAAAGGCATAGCCTACGAATTTTATATTGTCCAAGTCAATGGTTTCGAGTACCTGACGTTTAAAACATTTGAAACCTGCCGTGGTGTCTTTAATAGGAATGCGGGTGATGAACTGCACATACTTACTTGCAAAAAACGACATTAACACCCTTGACATCGGCCAGTTTACTACGTTTACACCCGTAACATAGCGTGATCCTATAGCCAGATCGTTGCCATCTGTTGCACAGGCTTTATAGAGCTTTATAAGGTCTTTCGGATTGTGCGAAAAATCAGCATCCATTTCAAAAAGGTATTCATACCCTTTTTCTAATCCCCATTTAAATCCAGCGATGTAAGCAGTGCCTAACCCGTGTTTCCCCTGGCGTTCTAAAAGATGAATTCTATCAGAATTACTTTCAATTTTTTGCTTTACAATAGCCGCTGTGCCATCCGGGGAGTTGTCATCAACTACCAATACATCAAAAGGCTGCTCCAATTTTAAGACAGCATCAATTATATCAGAAATATTTTCTTTTTCGTTATAGGTGGGTATAATGACGAGTGCGTTGTTCAAAGCAGTATTCAATAAAGGTCAAAAATAGAACGATAAAATAAAGGTTTGGCTAAAAATAATATTTTATTGAAGCCTTAGTTATTTTCTATATTATTAAAGTCTATTTTTAACTCTGAAAAATTAAATTTATGAAAAAGTTAGTTTCTCTTATTGGTTTATTTGTGGTTTTAAATCTACCATTTGCCTGCAACCCTTGCGGCCCTTTTGATAACAGGCCCTATAAAATAGTTTCAATGAGTTCGTTGATAGGATCCGTGCAAAATTTAGAGTTTAATGATGAAGCCTTAACGGAGTTTGAATTAGCTTCAATCAAAATTCAAGTAAATGACGTTGAACAAGTTGGGCTTAACGTGCCAACTAGCTTTAACTTATCGAGCAGTGCTTTTGCGTGTTCTCCATCACCTCCTAATGTACAAATATTAGAAACAGTTATAATTACTTCTACGGAAAACATAATGTTTAATGATACAGAGTTTTTAGCAGGCTCTAATTTAAATTCTTTGTTCAAAGTGATTTATGCAAGGCAAGAATTCACAATTGATGAATTTATTGTAGAGCACAGTAGAAACTCTTGGGATTTTGGTCTGATGAATAGTTTCGTATTATTTCAATTGGTTGCTAAACCAGATGTAAAAATTGCCCAAAAATTCACTTTTACTTTTACGTTTGATGATGGCCTCGAATACCAGGTATTAACTCCCGTATTTACGGTAGATTAGTTTCAAACTCCATTCATCAAAATCTTCGTAAATCAAGGTGGAAATTATTTTGAATTTGGCCTTATACAACTAGCTTTGCTGCCTATTAATTCCAAAAGTGATTAGACCAAGTATTAAAAATGAGACTGCCCGATTGCGCAAAGTTGTGCTTGGGTTAGCAGATGATTTTGGAGGTGTGCCGATGCTAAACCAAGCATACGACCCTAAATCGAAAGAGCATATTATTAACGGCAGTTTTCCTGCTCAAGAAGCTGTTATTGAACAGATGAAGGCTCTTAAAGAGGCTGTTTTAAAATATAATGTTGAAGTTTTACACCCTGATAATGTTGTTGGTGTTAATCAGATTTTTGCCAGAGATATTGGCTTTGTGATAGATGATGTATTTGTAGTTCCCAACATTATTATCGAACGAAAAGAAGAAGCGGAAGCACTGGCCTCTGTTATTGCCCAAATTCCTTCGGAGAATATTTTAAGACCTTCTGATGAAATCCGTTTCGAAGGGGGGGACGTACTGCCTTGGAACGAAGTAATCTTTGTGGGTTACTCAAAGCAACCTGATTTTGATGCCTTTAAAGTAAGCAGAACTAATGAAGCAGGAGTAGAATTTCTAAAAGATAATTTTCCCAATAAAAAAATTATAGCTGTTGAACTCAACAAATCTGATACAGATGCGAAACAGAACGCCTTGCATTTAGATTGTATTTTTCAGCCTATTGGTACTGATAAAGCCATCGTTTTTAAAGAAGGGTTTAAATATGAATCTGACTATCAAAAGATTGAAGATTATTTTGGTGCAGATAATTTGATTCAGATTACCCGTGACGAAATGTATGAAATGAACTCTAATATATTTTCGATTAGTCCATCGGTAATTATTTCAGAAAAATCGTTTACACGCCTTAACAAAATATTGCGAGAACTTGGCTTTACTGTAGAAGAAGTTGAGTACGATGAAATTGCTAAAATGGAAGGTCTTTTTCGATGCTCCACTTTACCTTTGGTAAGGGAGTAAAAGTCAGGAGCCTGAAGCTAGAAGTCTGAAGTTTCTTTCTTTTGTCTAATAATCTTATATCCAGTGTCTTAAAATGGCAAAGCAAATTACTAATAACATCTTAATGATTCGCCCGGTCGCTTTTCGAATGAATGAGCAAACTGCGGTTAATAATTACTACCAACAAGTGCTGGAAGGGCTTGATGCTAAGCAAATTCAAACAAATGCACTTAAAGAATTTGATGAGTATGTAGAAAAATTGAAAGCGATTGGTGTTGACGTTATTGTAATTGGAGATATGGTAGAGCCATCAACACCCGATTCTATTTTCCCCAATAATTGGGTTTCATTTCACGAAAGCGGGCGAGTAGGCTTATACCCTATGTTTGCTGAAAACAGAAGGTTAGAGAGACGGCAGGATGTTCTCGATAGTTTAGTAGAGCAAGGGTTTAAAATTGACGAGATAATTGATTTAACCAAGTACGAGCAAGAAGGAAAAAACCTCGAAGGAACAGGCAGCTTAATTTTAGATCGGGAGAATAAGCTGGCTTATGCAGCTTTATCTGAGCGTACAAACCAAGAGGTGTTAGATGTTTTTTCTGAAAAATTTGGGTATAAACAAGTCGTTTTTCATTCTAACCAAACGGTAGAAGGAGAGAGGTTACCGATTTACCATACCAATGTAATGATGTGCGTGGCAGACCAGTTTGCTATTATTTGTTTGGATAGTATTGATGATAAAACTGAACGGGCAGAAACTGTAGCGGCTCTTACTAATTCGGGCAAAGAAGTAATTGACATTACTGAAGACCAGGTAAACCGATTTGCCGGCAATATGCTGCAAGTGCTGGGGGCAGACCAACCTTACCTGATTATGTCCACAGCAGCCTATACCAGCCTTAGGCCTGAACAAATTAAGCGAATTGAACACCATTGCCCTATTGTGCATAGCTCGTTAGATACCATTGAAGCACTGGGAGGTGGTAGTGCTCGTTGTATGATGGCCGAGGTATTTTTGCCTAAGTCTTAATCGCAAGTTTGCGATAGCTCGTTTGGGTCAATGTTAACTCCTTGCTTCTTTGCAAACCGTAAATATTCGCACGCCATATCTTTTTGCCCAAGTGCTAAATAAGACCTGCCTAACTGAAAAAGAATTTTCCCATTATAAGGGTCGTTCTCTAAGAGAATAAGTAAATCGTCAATAGCTAATTGGTGCTTTCCTTGTAACTGATAACAGGTAGCTCGGTTATAATAATTTTGTAAATTGGAACTATTATTAGTAATTAAATAGGTGTAAACTTCTTCTGCCTTCTTGAATTTATTAAGTTGGTATAAGTCAATAGAGCCAAGATACTGGTAAACACTGTCCTTACTAAATTCAAAATTTAGGCTTTTAGTTAAAGCCCATTCTGCTTTTTGATAATCTTCCAAATTGTACAATCCTAAACCCATTAAATAGTATAGCCTTGCAGCTTCCGTTGAGTCTGGTTCAAAAGATAACCCTTTTTCAGCATTATCGACCATAGCAATGAACGAACCTTGTAATCTATTTAACTCAACAATTCGAATGGATGCCTGCACATTTTTTCTTCCCCAGTCTCTAATGGCCAATTGGTATAAGCCAAAAGCTTTTGAGTAATTTTTATTGGCTTCGGCCAATTCGGCTTGTTCAAAATAATAATTGGCAGCATAAATATGTAATCCTTTTATTGCAAACCAAATAACAATAATGCTAAGTATAACAGCCCCCCAACCTTGCAGTTTTGTTTTTGTTGAGTACGTATAGGTTGTGCCCGAGGTTCTGTTTTGATAACTATGTGGAGGAGGTCTTCTTCGAGGACGAGAAGTGTATGTTGGTTGATTATAAGAGGTTGTAATAGGCGGGCTATAATTCTTTAACAAACGTTGATCGTAAATGGCTTTTTTGTTTGGATCAGAAAGTGTTTCGTAGGCTACGTTAATTTGCTTAATTAATTCATCGTTACCAGAGGTATTAACATCTGGGTGATGTTGTTGTACCAATTTACGATAGGCCACCTTAATATCTCGCTGTGTTGCTGAGGTAGAAATATTAAGGATACTGTAATAAGTGAAGGCCATCTATTTTAGGCTATATTTTTTACCTGGCAAGGCAATAATGGTATTTTTAAATTCAAGGCTTAGTAGAATTGAGGCCAACTTGCCTATCTGAATTTGAGATTTCCAACTAATCTCATCAATATGAACTTCAGCGTCTCCTAATAATTGAAGAATTATCCATTCCTCAGAAGAATAATCTTCTTTGTTTAATTCTACTGGTTTGATAGATGATGTTTCATTGGTAGTTTCCCAGCCAAGGTAGAAGGCAATGTCTTTTCCAGAGCTAACCAGTTGAGCAATATTATTTTTTATAATGTTATTACAACCCACAGCATTTTTATTTTTGAGGTTGCCTGGAATGGCAAAAACTTCTCGGTCATAATCTCTTGCCAAATATGCAGTAATGAGCGCACCGCCTTTTTTGCCTGCTTCTACCACCAAAGTTGCTTCTGATAAACCTGCAATAATTCTATTTCTGGCAGGAAATTTCGAAGGATCAATTTTAGTGTTAGGAGCATATTCAGTTAGTAGGCCTCCACTAACTAACATTTTATCCGCAATTTTAGTATGTATGGCAGGGTAAACTGTTTCAATACCTGTGGCCATAATACCATAGGTAGTTAAATTATTGGCCAAGGCCTCTTTGTGGGCTTCAATATCAATTCCATAAGCGAGCCCTGAAATAATAATTGGGTTATAAGGAGCAAGTTCTTTAATAATGGAAGCCACATTTTGCTTGCCTTCCTTACTGGCATTTCTGGTGCCTACAATAGAAATATACCTTCTGTTTTCTGGCATTATATTCCCTTTTAGGTAGATTATAGAAGGGCTATCGGCAAGTTGCTTTAAATAAGAAGGATATTGTTTATCAGTATAGAATAGTAGCTTAATACTATTCTTATAACAATAATTTAGAGCTTTTTCTGCTTTAATAAAGGCTTGTTTATTGTTTAATATACTTTTTGAAGCATGGCTACCAATGCCTGGTACTTTTTCAAGTTTACCTTTAGAGGTGGCAAAAATATTTTCTGGGGAGCCACAATAACTAATAAGAGACTTTAATGATATGTCGCCTATTCGAGGCAAAAAAGTAAGGGCAAGCTGGGCAAGCTTTTGGTCACCCATCTTACATTTGGCCTTTCAACTCTAAAAGAAACTTCTTTACATTTTTTAGAGATTCAATCGCATCCAATTTGCTTTGCAATTCTTCGGGATCTTTTTTGAGCATTTCTTTAGCTCCATTCAACGTAAATCCTCGGTCTTTAACTAAGTGATAAATGAGTTTTATTTTCTCAATATCATTCTTAGTATATTGTCTATTGCCTTTTTTGTTCTTTTTAGGATGTAAAATGGAGAATTCACTTTCCCAAAATCGAATAAGAGATGTCGCTACTTCAAAGCGCTCTGCCACCTCACCAATGGTGAAGTAAATTTTCTCTATTTCTTTTTCTACGTAAGGCATTTTCTCTAATTATTTGTGAAGATAAAAAATATTCCCTGATTCATCAATAGAAATTTCATTTTCGGGTAAATCTTCTTCACTTAATTTTTTAATTAGCTTAATTACTTTATTACTTGGGTCGGGTGTGGGTATTCCTCTACCAATTTGTTTAGCCGCTATCAGCTTGCCATTTATAAATTCGCCTTGTGAGTTAATATTTATCCTAATAATTGGTGCCAACCCATTGCTACCACTTAAATTAAAACGTCCATAGGTGCAAAAATTGCCCAAACTATAGGCTATAAAACGCTTATCATATACTTCAACCGCTCTTGGTACGTGAGGGCCATGGCCCAAAATTACATCTGCACCGGCATCAATCATTGCATGGGAAAACTGATATACATTGCCCCGGTTTTCACCATAAAAATATTCTCTTTTTTTTGTTACATGTGTGTATTTGCTGCCCTCAGCTCCTCCATGAAAGGATACAATCACCACATCAACCAAAGAATCTAAATGTTGTACAGTACGCTTAGCAGAATCTAAATTATTAATACTTGGTGTGCCTACGTTTGGTGCAAATGCAGCAAAGCCATAATGCATGCCATCTAACCAAAATGTTGTATAAGCTTGGTTGGCATTGCCTGCATAATTTATTTGGAGGCTGTCTAACATTCTGCTTGTGTTATTTCTACCGGTAGTGCCAAAATCGCCTGCATGATTATTAGCTACACTCATTACATTAAAGCCTGCCTCTTTAATTCTTGCCAGCATGTACTCCGGGCTACGGAAGATGTAACAGGTTTTAGGATTTTTGCAGTTTTTATGAATGCCCCCTTCATTCAAAATTACACCTTCTAAATTGCCGAAAAGTATATCTCCATCTGTCAAAAGGCTATCTACTTCAGCTAGTTGGTCTTTGCCTTCATTAGGTGGAAGGTAACTGTTGTTAGGGTAGTTAGTGCCAAGCATCATATCACCAACCGCTGTAATAACTATGGTGTCTTTTAATAGTCGATGGGCGAAAATATCAACGGAGTCTTGTACTTCTATAATTACCGTACCTGCCTTAGGGGGGGCTATTTGCACGGTGTCTATGGGAGTTGTGGTAGAGGGTGTTTTAGCTATTTTTTGTGTTTTACACGAAATTGAAAATAGTGTAATCAGGAGAAGAAAAGATAACTTGCGCATCGAAATTTTTTAATTTAAGCGCAAATAAACAATAAAGCTGGAGAAACTAAGGTGGTAAAAAATGAAATCTTTAATTATTCCAACTAATCCATAGGAGCTGCATTCTCTTTAGCAAGAAGGAGCATTTTTTCGTAAGCTTCAGGGTTTAACTCCACTTGGAAATAACCAATTGGATTAACTTGTTTCCCGTTTTTAATTACTTCGTAATGTAAGTGAGGCCCGGCAGATCGACCCGTACTTCCCATAAACCCAATAAGCTGACCACGTTTTACCTCGTCTCCTTCTTTAACTGCAAAGGCATTGCCTCTTTGCAAGTGCCCATAGCGAGTTTTATAACCATTGCCATGGTCTATCATAATTTGGTTGCCAAAACCACCCATAGTCATTCTGGCCATTATTATTTTACCATCTGCAGTAGCATAAATAGAGTCTCCTCTATCGGCCATAAAGTCGAATCCTCTATGAGGCATATAACGTTTTAAAACCGGATTTAACCGCATGCCATATACAGTTGATAGGCGGTGTAGTTCTTTATGAGATACAGGCTGAATAGCCGGGATATGCGACCAGTTCCAATTTCTATCTTCGGCATATTTTGTAAGGGTATCAAAAGATAGTGCTTGAATAGATAATTGAGCTTTTAGCTTAGCAATTTTTTTATACTGCTCTACAACTTGATTTTTAAAAATGAGTTTTTTAATCTCCTCATTGCTTAAAATCTCGCTACCTCCAATACCGGCATTTCTAATTTGTAGAGATAATGAGTCTAATTCTAGTATTTCTCGCAACTCTTCATCGTCAACTTGCATAGCTTGCAAAGCAGATATGATATTATTTTCCTCTATTGAAAGGTATGCCCACTGTTCATTAAGCAGGTGACGTTCAGCGTTATAGGCAATTTCTTTTGGGGTAGGAAAGTATTTAAAAACAGCCAATACGCCTATTGTAGCCACAATTGTTGCACCTAAAAAGTACATTAATCCTCGCCTAAACCTTTGCGCAAGCGTAGGTTCAATCGCCTCGTAAGTACACGAGTCTTCGTTGTATTGGTATTTGGTTAAGCTCATTAAGCAGTTCAGGTCTAACAGGAACAGCGCCCTAAGATAGGATATTTTTATTTAATTATCCTAATGATTGGTTCTCTCGAGATGCTAAATCAAGTAATTTTTGATACTCTTCGTCAGTTACGTCTTGGATTATATATTGAATGGGATCTATCTTTTTGCCATCTTTTATAATTTCGTAATGGCAATGGGGGGCAGTTGAGCCTCCTGTACTACCTACATAGCCAATTAAATCGCCCCGCTTAACTTCTTGTCCTTTCTTTACTGTAATCATCTGCATATGTGCATATTTGGTTACATAGCCAAAGCCATGGTCAATTTCTACCTGATTGCCGTAACCAGTTTTACGATAGCTATTCTGGGCTTTTTTTACCTTTCCTGCACCCGTTGCATAAATAGGAGTTCCTCTTGGTGCTGAAAAATCTAGCCCAGTGTGCATTTTTTTAATTTTGTAAATGGGGTGAATTCTTAACCCAAAACCTGATGCCAGCCTTGTTAACTCTTTATTATTAATAGGCTGAATGGCCGGAATAGCCGCCAGCATTTCTTCCTTATGTAAGGCCAAATCAATAATTTCATCATACGATTTGGTTTGAATGTACATCTGACGCTTTAACTTATCCAATCGGTTAAAATCATCTATAATTAAATCTTCCTGAATAAGGTCTTTATTAAGAAGGTCTTTGTATTTATTGCTACCTCCAGCACCAGCAGTTCGAATACTACTCGGAATTGGGTCAGCTTCAAAAATAAGCCGATAGACATTGTCATCTCTTTCTTTCAAATTATGAAGCATTTCTTGTACATCGGTCATTTCACGATCTAAAATGTCGTAATGAAGCTTTAATTCCTCGTTCTCCTTACGGAGAACAATTTCTTTAGGAGATTCAAAATAGCGGTTAAAAACTAATAGAATTCCGATTGCAATCATCAAAGCTACGGTCAGAAATCCTAACAAGTTCAATGCAACATCCCAAGCACTAATGGATACACGCTCATATTGGCATGTTTCCGTATTATAGATGTATTTTATTCTTGCCATTTAATTAGGCTTACGTTATTTGTTCTAATAATTTTGCCACTAATAATCTGCAAAGGTAATGTAATTGAAGTTTAATGCATAGAACTGTGAGTATTAAACAGTTCGGTGAAAGTTATTTAAGTATGAATGCAACTGAAATAAGAGCTAAGTTTTTAGAATATTTTGAGCAAAAAGGGCATAAAATAGTGCCTTCTGCACCATTAGTCGTTAAAGATGATCCTACCTTAATGTTTACCAATGCTGGGATGAACCAGTTTAAAGATTATTTTTTAGGCAATAAAAAGGCTAATGATAAACGAATTGCAGATACTCAGAAATGCCTTCGTGTTTCGGGTAAGCATAACGATTTAGAAGAGGTAGGTATTGATACCTACCATCATACCATGTTCGAAATGCTGGGAAACTGGTCGTTTGGAGATTATTTTAAGGAAGATGCCATTGATTTTGCCTGGGAGCTCTTAACCAAAGTATTCAGATTACCCGAAGAAAGATTATACGCTTCTTACTTTGGAGGAGATGCCAAAGAAAAAATGGAGGCTGATGAGGATGCAAAAGCTTTGTGGGGTAAGATATTACCAGAAGAACGCATTTTAAGCGGCTCTAAAAGCGATAATTTTTGGGAAATGGGCGACACAGGCCCTTGTGGTCCCTGTTCAGAATTACATATCGATATGCGACCACAATCGGAAATTGATAAAATACCAGGCAGAGACCTGGTGAACCAAGACCATCCGCAAGTAATTGAAATATGGAATTTGGTATTTATCCAATTTAATCGACTGGCTAATGGCTCATTAGAGAATTTACCAGATAAACATGTGGATACAGGCATGGGTTTTGAGCGATTGGTAAGAGCTATTCAAGGTAAAACTTCTAATTACGATACCGATGTTTTTCAGCCAATGATTCAGCATTTGGCAGCTAAAGCAAAGGTTGAATATGGGCAAAACGAGCAAACCGATATTGCTCTCAGAGTAATCGTAGATCATATTAGAGCTATTTCGTTTGCTATATCCGATGGGCAGCTACCTTCTAATAATGGAGCTGGTTATGTAATACGTAGAATTTTGCGTAGAGCCGTTCGTTATGGGTTTCAGTTTTTAGATTTTAAAGAACCGTTTTTAGGCGAACTTTTGCCTTTATTAGGAAATCAGTTTGGAACAGTGTTCCCGGAGATTATCTCACAGGCTGATTTTATTAAAAATGTAATTACCGAAGAAGAATCAAGCTTTTTACGAACACTAGAATTAGGGCTTAAAAAGCTCGATGCTCTAAAAAATGAAATGGCTACTTCTAATACCAAGATTATAGATGGCAAAGTGGCATTTGAGCTGTACGATACATTCGGCTTTCCGCTAGATTTAACCTCTTTAATTGCTCGTGAAAATGGGTTGAGTGTAGATGAAGATGGTTTTAACATAGCTATGCAAGAACAAAAGAATCGATCAAAGGCAGATGCCGTTAAAGAAACAGGTGACTGGATTGTGGTAAAAGATTCAGATAACCTTATTGATTTTGTTGGTTATAATGAGTTAAGCAGCAACTCTAACATATTACGTTATCGCATTATCAAACAAAAAGGAAAAGATAAGATACAGGTAGTACTAGATAAAACACCTTTTTATGCAGAAAGCGGTGGGCAGGTTGGCGATAGTGGACTGCTGGTTTCGGCAAATGAGAATATAAAAGTGTTAGATACGCAAAAAGAGAATGACCTTATTGTTCATTTTATAGATAAACTTCCAGAAAACCTTAATGCTGAATTTGAAGCTAAGGTAGATGCGCATAAAAGACTGATGACAGTAAATAATCACTCTGCCACTCATTTAATGCACGCTGCATTACGACAAGTGTTAGGAAACCATGTGGAGCAGCGGGGTTCGTTGGTAAATGAAAAACAGTTACGATTCGATTTTTCGCATTTTGCTAAACTCACTCCGAAAGAAATTAAAGAAATTGAACGTATTGTAAATGAACGCATCCGTGAAAACATTGTATTAGATGCGCAGGTAAATGTGCCCCTTGAAAAAGCAAAAGAAATGGGCGCAATGGCCTTGTTTGGAGAGAAATATGGCGAATATGTGAGGGTGATAATATTTGATAAAAATTACTCGGTAGAACTTTGTGGAGGTACACATGCAAATGCAACCGGGCAAATAGGCTTATTTAAAATTGTATCAGAATCTTCGGTAGCAGCAGGCATTCGGAGAATAGAAGCCATTACGGCTGAAGCTTCAGAACAATTAGTGCTTTCACAAGAGGCTATTTTGCAAGAAGTAAAAGAGGTGCTTAAAAATCCGAAGGATATTGTTTCAGCAGTTCAATCGGTAGTGGAAGAAAAGAATAAATTAGCAAAGCAATTAGAAGCCTTTCAAAAAGAACAAGTTAAAAGTTTGAAAACAGACTTAAAAGCAAAGGCGGTACGAGCCAATGGCATGACTAAAATTATTGCTAAAATTACCTTGCCAGATGCGAACGCACTAAAACAATTAACTCACGACCTAAAAAGAGAGGAGAAGGGAGCCTTAATTATTATTGCAGCAGATATAGCTGGTAAACCACAAATAGCCGTGGCAATTGATGAAAACCTGGTGTTGGAAAAGAACTTAGATGCAGGAAAAATTGTGCGTGATTTGGCTAAGAATATTAATGGTGGAGGCGGTGGCCAGCCCTTTTTTGCCACCGCAGGCGGCAGTAAGTTAAATGGGCTTGATGCTGTAATTAAACAAGCTAGTGTAATGCTTCAATAGTCGAGAGTAAATTTAGTAATCCGATAACCAACTATATTTGTGTTCAAAAAATTAAAAACATAATCTACAAAATGAAATATTCAGCAACTTTTATTCTAATTTTTTTGGTGGCATTTGGGTGCTCAAGCTCTAATAGTGAAGAAAAAACACAGAACAGCATTAAAATTTTTGGAACAGTAGATAATCCCGGACAGGGACTTATCTTGTTAAAAGAAATTACAGGCAGGTCATTTAATACAATTGATACAATTGAATTAAATGACGATAAAGCTTTTTCTTATAATTTTTATGGCGACCCTGGGTTTTACAGAATTGATTTTTATGGAAAACAAGCCGTAACCATTATATTGGACAAATCGGATATTGAGTTAAAAGTAGATGGGGCAAATGCCAGAGGTAAATTTGAAATTATAGGATCGCCTGAGTACGACCAAATAATTAAGTTTAACCAAAGCCAGCAACAAACTTTTGGAGAAAGAGAAAACGAAATAAACCAGCGTTATGCGTCAGCTAAAGGTGCAGGTAATGAAGCTGGAGCTTCTGCGGCTCAAGCCGATTATATGGACATGTTGGTTGAAAAAGAGGCACTAACAGTAGAAACCATTAAAGTAATAGGTGCTAATTTGGCCGCCTTTCAGCTCATAAGCAGCATTGATAAAGACCGCAACTTTCAGTTTGTAGATAGTATGTCGGTAGAGCTAAAAAAGAATTATCCTAAAATGGTGTTTATTCAAGAGCTGGTTGCCCAAATGGAAAAAGCAAGAGCCACGGCAGTTGGAGTTGAAGCTCCAGAAATATCGTTACCAACACCTGAAGGAGATATACTTAAATTGTCGTCATTAAGAGGCCAGGTAGTACTGGTCGATTTTTGGGCGCAATGGTGTAAACCCTGTCGAATGGAAAACCCCAATGTAGTGGCAGCTTACAACCGATTTAAAGATAAAGGATTTACCGTGTATGGAGTTTCATTAGACCGCACCAAAGATAAATGGCTGCAAGCCATAGAAGAAGATGGCCTTACCTGGCATCATGTTTCAGATTTAAAATATTTTAATTCTGTAGCGGCTCAAACTTATGGCAT
>Ga0256834_1001168_pt1 | contig 18262 bp, 17 predicted proteins | sample 4281140metaG_FD_190536 | JGI IMG/M metagenome (GOLD analysis project Ga0256834, IMG submission 190536) | Hydrothermal vent microbial communities from East Pacific Rise, Pacific Ocean - 4281-140 | ecosystem: Environmental > Aquatic > Marine > Hydrothermal vents | place: Pacific Ocean: East...
AGAAATCAACACTGCACTCTTTTATATCAAAAGTGTAGTTTTCACTTTTAAACTCACCCTCCATACGGTAGATAGTACCATCCAACTTATAGACTTCAGCAAACATACCTGCAGGGTCTACCATAATATAGTATTTGACCCCCTCTGATGCATAGAGGTGGTATTTGAGGTTTCTGTCTTTTTTCTTTGTACTAGGAGAGAGTACCTCAAAGATAATCTCTGGAGTCTGGGAGAGGTATGCATCTTTATTTTCAAGATTACATACTACTAACGTATCTGGCTGAACTACGGTATCTTCTGCTGTTTTCCAATCAATCTCTGGTAAAACTTTACACTTTTTACATTTCTTTAATGCTTGCATTAACTCAAAAATAATTTTGGAATTTATCTCTTGATGTATTATTGTCGGTGCAGGTGACATAGCATAGGCAATGCCATCTATAAGTTCCCAATCACCTTCCCATAGAGCATAGTCATCATAGGTATAATGTGGTAGATACTCTTCTTTCATAGCTAACATCCATGACTCCTTAATTTAATAAGATTTATTATAGCACAAATTTCTTCTTGACGTGTGACATGGTCACACCTACGTTATGCTATAATTGCGTCAATTATAATTGAAAGAATACACCTATGCAAGAACAACCACTGAAAAAAGTAGCCATCGTAGGACGTCCTAATGTAGGGAAGTCTTCACTCTTTAACCGTTTGGCTAGACAGCGTGATGCTATCACTTCAGATATATCAGGAACTACTCGTGATATAAAAAGACGTCTCGTAACTATATCCCAAAACCGTGAATTTGAAGTACTCGACACTGGGGGGATAGACTACTCCTCTGAACTCTTTACTAAAGTAGCGGAGTTTTCACTACGAGCGGCCGCAGAAGCGGACATCATCATATATATGGTTGATGGTAAAACAATACCAGATGAAGAAGACAAAGAACTTTTTTATAAACTTCAAGAGATGAACAAACCTCTAGCACTTGTGGTAAACAAGATAGACAACGACAAAGAAGAAGAACGTTACTGGGAGTTTTTAGAGTTTGGTGCAGATGCTACTTTTCCTATGTCTGTAAGCCATAACCGCTATTTTAACGACTTCTATGCATGGATGGAACAACACATTCCCGCACCTAAGGAAGAAGAAGGACTTACACTAGATGAGGATGAGCCAGACCCTTTTGCTCAAATAGTAGAACAAATCCACGCAGAGTATGAAGAAGAAGTAGACAACAAAATACGTGTAGCCATCATAGGACGAGTAAATACAGGTAAGTCTTCACTTCTTAATGCCTTACTAGGAGAAGAACGTTCCGTAGTCTCTGATGTGGCAGGAACTACCATTGACCCTATAGATGAGATGATAGAACATGATGACCATGAAATAACTTTCATAGACACTGCAGGGATTCGTAAACGTTCTAAAATTGTAGGCATTGAAAAATATGCACTTACACGTACTACAGAGCTACTCAAACAAGCCAACCTTGTCATACTCATGCTTGACTCTACACAACAAATATCTGAACTAGATGAGCGTGTGGCAGGTCTCATAGAAGAGTACAAACTTGCCTGTCTTATAGTCTTAAACAAATGGGATATAAAAGATGACAGAAGTTATGAAGAAGTGGTTGATGATGTACGAGATGAACTACGGTTTTTACACTATGCTCCCTTTCTTACAATCTCCGCTAAAACTGGCTTACGTGTAGAAAAAATACTTGACCAAATAGTCTCTATTTACAAGCGGTACACCTACCGCATCCCTACTTCTGACCTTAACGACACTTTACGTATGGCAATAAGAAGACACCATGTACCTTCACATAACGGTGCAATAGTAAACATAAAGTTTGCCACACAGTATGAGACTAAACCACCAAAGATAGCCCTCATCACGAACCGTCCAGAGTACCTACACTTTTCATACATCCGTTACTTGGCGAACTTCTTTAGAGACAAGTTTGACTTTGAAGGTGTTCCTTTAGACATAGTGGCTAGGAAACGTGGTCAAAGACATGATGAAGAACAAGATTATATATAAATAGCAGGAGAGATGATGAGAGTATTAACAGGAATCCAAGCTTCAGGGAAGCTACACATAGGGAACTATTTTGGTGCTATGAAGCCTATGGTAGATTTACAAGAGAAAAATGAACTTTTTACTTTTATAGCCAACTATCACTCTCTTACTACCTCCAAGGATTCGGCAACACTTAAACAATATACTATAGATGCTGCTGTAGATTACCTTTCTATTGGTATAGACCCAAATAAAACAACCTTTTGGATACAAAGTCATGTACCAGAAGTACTTGAACTCTACTGGATACTTTCTAAGTTTACACCCATGGGGCTACTCGAACGTGGTCACTCTTACAAAGATAAAGTAGCTCGTGGAATACCTGCGAATCATGCACTTTTTTCTTACCCTGTACTCATGGCAGCCGATATACTCATACTTGACACTGAAGTAGTCCCCGTAGGAAAAGACCAAATCCAACATGTAGAAATGACACGTGATATTGCCACTAAGTTTAACAATGAATATGGAGACATCTTTACCATACCTTCACACCAAGTGGCTGCTGAAGTATCAACCATTCCTGGTATAGATGGACAAAAAATGTCAAAGTCTTATGCCAATGCTATAGACCTCTTCATGGAGGAAAAACCTTTACAAAAAAGATGTAACAAAATCATTTCTTCTTCTACCCCATTAGGTGAACCTTTGACATGGGAAGATGACAATATTTATGCCTTGGCTTCACTTTTTTTAGATAGTGAAAAAAAGAAGGAACTTCAAGTGCGATACCAAAGTGGGAAAGAAGGGTATGGTCATTTTAAAAAGTACTTAAAAGAGTTGATTTGGAAAGAGTTGGCAGAGGCTAGAGATAAACGTACATATTATCTAAGCCACATGGACGAGGTCAATGATATTTTAGCTCAAGGTGCAAAAAAAGCACAAAATATTGCTCAAACTAAAATGCTACAAGTGAAAGAAGCCATTGGTTTATAAAAACCTGCTTCTTATTTAAAGTTCTATTATTCTATCAAAGCGTCGATAGCCATACCTATGGTATCTTCAACTTCTTCTTGTTCTAGTTTTTGAGGTTCACCTATATCATCATCTAACGGTGTCATAGTATCAAGTTTTTCATCTTCTGATTTTTGTGAATACTCTTTAAGGTTTTCCATATACGATGATTTACTATGATCCTCTACCGTGCTACTAATGGCATCTTTATTAAGCTCAGACTTAATAACAACTGTATTTGTCATACTCTCTTGACGTGCATCAACTTCTACATCAACATCAGTATAGCCCTCTAGATTTTGAAGATAATTTGTTCTTTTATCTTTAATTGTCTCTATATTTTTAGTTGATTTTTTATATGAAATTGTCTCCATATGGTCACCATCATCAACTAAGTTATACTGAACAACTAAAAATACCATAAGTACACTCAACACTAATACAAGAAATAGTGCAATATTTTCAAATAATTTTTTCATACGCTATCCTTTTATTAATTTGTTACGGTTGTAAAACCTAAGATTTTCCACATTTGGAAACCACCTCTATAATACAATATCTTCTCTGCTGGATATCCCATTTCTAAAACCGTTTTAATAAATTCTGGTGCTTTTTCACACCAAAGTCCATGACAATATACCGCAATATCCATTGCGTTACTTGTATCTAAAGAACCATTTTTAGCTCTCTTTGCCCCTAAAACTTTAAGAATCTTTTCCATTTTTACTGTATCATCTTTTGTACTTGAGGGGATATTAACCGCGGAAGGAATTGACTCTTTTTTGTAGTCTTTTTTTGTACGCACGTCAATAATAAGCCCCTTTTTATCATTGCTTTTATCTTTCATAAAGTGAAGTAACTCGACTTCACCTATAGTTTGAATATTTTTATGCATTTTTATAGGCTGTATATCTTGATTTGGGCGATACTGCTTGGCATATTCTCCTGTGAGTTTATGTTTGGTATCTTGAATACGGTGTACCTTTACTGCCTTACCTTTATGATAGACATAAATATATGACATCTCTGGTGTAATTTTTACTTTGTCAAACTGTCCAGAAAAGGCTGAAATACTTAGTGCTAGCGCGAGTATGAATTTTCTCATTTTGTCTCCTTTGGTACTATTGTTGTGAGTCCTAAAAGTTGCCATGCTTGCATACCACCACGATAATACTTCATTTTCTCTTCTGGGTATCCAAGTTCTATCAATGCATTGATAGCTGTAGGTGACTGACCACACCATGCCCCATTACAATACACTAAAATAGTTTTGGCTTCTTCAAAATGCCATTTATCTTTTGTTTGCTTTGCACCTAAATCTTTTAAAACTTTTTTTCTTTCATTTGATGGAGATAAAAATAATTTAAAAGGGATATTTATAGCTCCAGGAATAGCTGATTTAGCATACCAATTCTCCAATCTAGCATCAATAAAGACACCTTTGTTCTTGGAAATGAAATCTAAAACTTCTAATTCTCCATACGTTTCAACACCTTTACTAACAGAAAAAGGTTCAATAAAAAATGGTGGGGAAGGACGAGAGGTTAATGCAAAGGTATTGGTTAAGTAGTCATTAGGATTTTGTGTACGTTCTATTTTATACACTTCTCCATTCATTTCTATTTCAACATAAGGTAAACCTTTGGTAATTTCAACGACATTTGCATTCACAAATATCGTACTTGTAAAAAACAATATTATGTATAGTATCTTCATGCTATTTCCTTCTAAAGTATTTTCTTAAGAGAAATAGTAACAGATAATTGTCAAAAAATGTCAAATATACTTTTATATTATAATACTTGTAATTACGAGAGGAGACTCAAATAGCTTTTGTACACTCTGATTATCAATACTTCCCGTTGTAAAGAGTTTGATTTTCAGTCTGCCTTTATTAAGATGATTTATATTTTTACTTCTTAATAAAAGATGTTTAGCAATAGCCTCACCTGTATGAATAAGATGAATATCTTCAGACATAATATCTTCTATAATATGTGATACTAAAGGATAATGTGTACAACCTAACACAATGGTATCTACATCATTTGCTTTCATAGGTGCTAACCATTTTTCTAACATTTCAGTTGTTTTAGGATGATTTACTACCGCATTTTCTATTTGCTCTACTAAACCAGGACATGCCTGTTCAAAAAGTTTTACATTCTTATCTTCAGAGAGTGTACTGACTAATTCTTGGTATTTTGTCCCTTGTAGTGTCGCTGGTGTAGCGAGCACACCAACTTTCCCCGTAATGGTTTGTGCTAGGGCAGGTTTAATCCCAGGTTCAGTACCAATCACAATGAGTTCTGGATATGTTTCTCTCAAAGTAGTGATTGCTGCAGAAGTTGCTGTATTACATGCTACTATCAGTGCATTAATTTGATGGGTATCGATAAAATATTGTGTGATTTTGAGAGAAAAATCTAAGATTTCTTTCGTTGTTTTTTCACCATAAGGTGCATTTTTTGTATCCGCGATGTAAAAAAGTTCTGCCCCTTTAATAATACTGCTTAGTGCTTGCACAACTGTCAATCCACCTAAACCAGAATCAAATACACCGATTTTCAACATACTAATATGCCTATGAACCTTCATTCATAATAGACAAAAACTCTTCATTTGTTTTGGTTTTCATCATTTTAGAGAAGAGGAACTTAAGCCCCTCTACCTCTTCCATATTTTGCATCGCATTACGTAATGCCCATACTTTTTGAAGTGTCTCGGCATCTACCATAAGCTCTTCTTTTCTTGTACCTGACTTAGTTACATCAATTGCTGGGTAAATACGACGTTCCGAGACATGACGGCTAAGAATGACTTCGGAGTTACCTGTACCTTTAAACTCTTCAAAAATCACCTCATCCATACGTGAGCCTGTGTCTATAAGTGCGGTAGCTATGATGGTAAGTGAACCACCATTCTCTATGTTTCTAGCCGCTCCAAAAAAGCGCTTAGGCTTATGTAATGCATTAGCATCGACACCACCAGAAAGTACTTTACCAGAACTTGGTGTTACTGTGTTATATGCACGAGCAAGTCTAGTAATAGAGTCAAGTAAAATAATGACATCTAAACCCATCTCTACACGTCTTTTGGCTTTTTCTATGACCATTTCGGCTGTTCGTACATGGTTTTGTGCAGGTAAGTCAAATGTTGAAGCATAGACTTCACCTTTAACAGAACGTTGCATGTCTGTAACTTCTTCTGGTCTTTCATCTACTAGAAGTACCATCAGTGATGCTTCTGGGTTGTTATATGTTATACCGTGAGCCAGTTCTTTAAGAAGTTCTGTTTTACCTGTACGTGGAGGTGCAACGACCAAAGCTCTTTGTCCTTTACCTATGGGTGAGAACAAATCAAGTACTCGTCCAGTCATTTTTATAGGGTTGTACTCAAGCTTTAATTGATCTGCCGCATATAAAGGTGTTAGGTTTTCAAAAAGAGGTCTTTGTTTTGACTTGTCAGGGGGTAAATAATTAATTGCTTCTATTTTTAAAAGTGCATAATATTTTTCTTGATCCTTAGGAGAACGTACTTGACCTGTAACAATATCCCCATTACGAAGAGCAAATCGTTTTACCTGTGTACCCGACACATAGGTATCATTAGAAGAGTTGGCGAAGTTCCCATCTATGGAACGTAAAAAGCCATATCCATCATTCATAATCTCTAAGATTCCTGTGTAAAGAATAAACCCACCTTGAGAGACTTGTGATTTTAAGATTTCAAAAATAAGATCTTTTCTTTGAAATTCATTTGGGTTTTCAACTTTTACTTCTTTGGCTATCTCAACAAGTTCAATAAGTGGAAGTTTTTGAAGGTCTTCAATTTTGTGTCCATTAACGGGTACGTGGGTTCTATTGTTTTTTTTATTGGCTGGTTTGCTATTACTAGCAACTTTGCCAGAAGGTTTTTTACTATCGCTCATATTTCCTCTTGTATTTGATGTATGAATTGTGAAAGGTATTTACGCTATTTAACGTGTAGTGTGAAGATTATACTTTTTTTTAACTGAAATGTCAAATCAAAGCATAATATAAAAGCGGTGGGTACATTGATAAACCCATAAGAAAAAACCACGTAGGCATCTTCCATGCTAACATTTCTTCAAGCTCCACAGAAACATTTTGTTCTATAAATACTTTTTTAATAAGCTCCATTTTATAAAACATATCAAATATCTTGAGTGCTAAAAGAAAAATCATACTCATATTAAGTATCCCCGTAACAAGTGAAGCAAAAAGTATTATGTAAAAACTTGGTTGTATTAGAAAAAAGAGAAAGATACTTTTATCATAATAACTATAAAGTTTTTTTAAAACATCCAAAAGTGTATCCGCTCTTTGCGTGATTGCTTCAAAAAGTTCTGCCAATACTAATGCGATGATGAGGGTTTCTATCATATTCATAGGCGAAAGCTTACCCATATTTTGATAAAATTCATCTCAACGCATATAGATTTTATAACTGGAAGGAAAACATTTGGCTGAATTTCCCTGTACCCATTGTAATCTTACTTTCGCAGAAGAAGTACTCATAAAAGAAGAATCAGATACAACACACTATTTTTGTTGTAAAGGCTGTCAAGGGGTTTATCATCTTTTAAACGCTGAGGGACTCGGTACATTTTATGATAAATTAGGCAACACACAACTTCAACCCGCCTCTCAAACTTCCAATAATAATAGTGATTTAGAAAAGTTTGACCTTGAGGGCTTTAAAAATAAATATATTAAAACCCAAGAAGATGATTTGTGTGAAATAAACCTTATTATAGAAGGTATACACTGTTCAGCCTGTGTCTGGCTCAATGAAAAAGTACTACACAAAACCGATGGTATTTTAGAAGCAAGTATTAACTATACAAACAATAAAGCCAAAATTATTTGGGATCCCCAAAGTATTCAACTTTCCCAAATTATACAAACTATACGTTCCATTGGGTATAACGCTTATCCTTATGATCCTGCCTTACAAGAAGAACGTGCTGTGGCAACTCGAAAAACCTACTATACCCGTATTTTAGTTGCTGTCTTTGGCTCTATGAATATTATGTGGCTGGCCATTGCACATTATGCAGGGTATTTTTCTGGTATGGAACAATCCTTTAAAAATATTTTAAATGTTGCAGAATTTATTTTGGCTACTCCTGTATTGTTTTATTCTGGATGGATTTTTTTTAGAGGTGCCTATTATGGCTATAAAAATAATATCGTCAACATGGATACACTCGTAGCCTCTGGAGCCCTTCTCGCATACATATATTCAATCTATGCCATGATTATACAGCATGGAGAAGTCTATTTTGACTCTGTAGTGATGATTATCACCTTTGTACTTGTAGGTAAATATTTAGAAGTACTCAGTAAAAAACAAGCCGTAGACACACTAGACAATATTATGGGTTCCACCCCTACTGAGGTAACTTCTGTACACAATGACATAAAATCTTTAGTGAGTGTGGAAAATATACGTATTGGAGATACCATAGAACTAAAACCTGGAGAAAGAGTCGTCATCGATGGTATTATACGTACAGGTGCAGCTTCTTTTGATGAAAGTTCACTCACAGGAGAACACCTACCCGTATACAAACAAAAGGATGACAACATCCTCTCTGGTTCACTCTGTCTCGATTCTATTGTTATCTATGAAGCCAACAAAGATGTATCTTCTTCACTCTTAACATCCATTGTCAATTTACTAGAAGTTTCTATGAGTAAAAAACCTCGCATTGAACAGCTTGCAAATAGCGTATCGGGATACTTTTCCACCACTATTCTTATTATAGCTTTACTCACCTTTACTGGTTGGTACTTTCTTGTAGGAGAGTTTGAACAGGCACTCATTGTGGGTATTTCAGTCATTGTCATTGCCTGTCCTTGTGCATTAGGACTAGCAACACCTATGGCAACACTGGTTGGCATTAGCATGGCAGCTAAAAAAGGTATACTCTTTAAAGAAGCAGGCTTTCTTGAGAGTATGGCAAAAAGTGATGTCCTTTTTCTTGACAAAACAGGGACAATTACAGAAGGCAGCCCCTCTGTAGTATCGGTTAACATAAAAGAAGATTTTGACCCATCTTTATTGTTAGCATTGGTCTCTACTTCCAATCATCCAGTTTCAAAGGGCATTGCCAAATATCTCATAGCCAACAATGAAAAAATCTCAGACCTAGTACTCACTGACATTCAATCTATAGATGCCAAAGGTCTTACCGCAACCTATAATCATCATATACTTACAGGAGGCAATGCCTCTTTACTCAAAGAAAAAGGTATAAGCGTCAACTCCACTTCAGAGAACATACTTTTTTTCTTTGCCCTAGACAATGAAGTTGTTGCACATTTTGAGCTAAGCGATACCCTACGAAAGGGTGCAACCCAAACAATTCAACATATACAAGAAATGGGAATAGAAGTGATTATGCTCACCGGTGACCATGAAAAGAGTGCAAAAAATGTAGCTTCAGAAGTAGGTATTACTCAAGTTTATAGTAAACTTCTCCCCCAAGATAAAGCCAATATCATTGACAAGTATCACCAAAAAGGACATATCACTGTCATGGTAGGTGATGGAATAAATGACACGATTGCTTTAGCATTATCAGATATTTCTATTGCTATGGGTAATGGTGCAGATATTGCCATAGATATTAGTGATGTCGTACTGCTTGATGAAAAAATAGAAAGTTTAGATGAAGCCTATATGCTATCTAGACGTACCTATAGAGCCATTCAAGAGAACTTAGGCTTATCATTATTGTATAATGTTATCGCAGTACCTCTAGCAATAATGGGATTTGTCAATCCTCTCATTGCTGCACTCTCTATGAGTTTAAGCTCATTAGTTGTGGTAGGTAATTCTCTGCGTATTAAAAATTTAAAATTTAGGAAAAAATCATGAGTGAGGACATAGTCATTTTAATGATAGGTGTTTCTACATTTTTAGGAGCACTAGGACTTTTAGGTCTTATTTGGGCAGTAAAAACAGGTCAGTTTGATGACCATTCAAAATTTATAGATGCCACAAAACATGACAATGAAGAAGATTTACGAGATGCTGTAATGATGGCAGAGAAAAAAGCACGCTACAAACAAAGAAAAAAAGAAATAGAGAAACAAAAGTGTATGCCCCCTGATTAAAACTAAATCCCTAAATAGCATTTATACTAATAAAGAATATGTTATGATAACTTAGAAAAATGAAAAAGGTTCTAGACAGATGTCCATAAAAAAAATACTCTTGGCAATACTGCTTACATTCAATACCTATACAGTTTGTGCTGAAGAAAATAGTATAGGTATGGATATTAACAGTAAGGATGTAGAGATACTTGCTTCTATTAATTTAAACAACTTAACCTATTATACCGATGGCACATCATATGTACTAGATTTAGCATACCTACATACCAAAGGCAACAATCTCACTACCCTAGGTATCAGTGGACAAAATATGTTTCAAGGACTTGAAGGTCTTTCTTTGGCTTTTGGTTTAAAAGCTGCTTTTAGTGAAGACTTTCTCGCCTTTCCTCTCTATGCAAAAGCTATCTATAGACTTCCTTTGAATGACCAAATTCCTCCTACTTCTCTTAGTACTAGTTTTACATATGCCCCTTCTGTCCTCTCATTTAGAGATGCACAAAGTTACACAGAGTTCAGACTTGAAGCAGATATGGAAGTGATATCAAATATCCATATCTTTACTGGGTTTCGTCGTATTAACACGGACTATGAGGATTATGACAAAACATTTAATAACAGTTTTTACGCTGGACTGAAGCTTAGTTTTTAATGCAATTTAATTTAAAATGCTTTGACATTTTTGACTAATTACATAGTTTTTTCTGATATACTTTTAAAAATATTTAACTAAGGTGTTTAAACAATAATGACTGAAAATCGTAATATTTTAGTAACAGGTGGTGCAGGCTATATTGGGTCTCATACTACCATTTTACTTATACAAGCAGGATATACTATTATTATCTTTGATAATTTTTCAAACTCTTCTAAGGAAAGTATAAAACGTGTTGAAAAAATAGTGGGTAAATCTATTACTACTGTTGAAGGTGATATACGAAATAGAGAAGACTTACAAAAAGTATTCCAAATACATAGCATCGATGCAGTCATTCATTTTGCAGGTCTAAAAGCTGTGGGTGAATCTGTTGAAAAACCATTAAACTATTATAATAATAATGTTTATGGAACGATTAACTTATGCGAAGTGATGGCTGAAAATAATTGTAAATCAATTGTATTTAGCTCCTCAGCTACCGTTTATGGTGATACAAAAAATACACCTATTGACGAAAGTTTCCCTCTTTCGGCAACAAATCCTTACGGAAGATCTAAACTATTTATAGAAGAAATGTTGAGAGATCTCTATATCTCTGATGAGGAATGGAATATTGTTCTTCTTCGATACTTCAATCCTGTAGGTGCACATGAATCTGGTACCATAGGAGAAGACCCTAACGGTATTCCTAATAACCTTATGCCTTTTATCGCACAAACAGCTGTAGGTAAACGTAGTGTTTTAAGTGTATTTGGGGATGACTATAACACACATGATGGTACAGGTGTTAGAGACTATATTCATGTAATGGATTTAGCAAATGGGCATCTCAAGGCATTAAACATCATTCATACACTTTCAGAGGTAATGACTATAAACTTAGGTACAGGTATAGGGTATTCTGTATTAGATATGGTAAAAGCATTTGAAAAAGTATCAGGAAAAGAAATACCTTATTGCATAGCCCCAAGACGCTCTGGAGACATAGCAAAATGTTATGCAAATGCATCTTATGCAAAAGAAATTTTAAACTGGGAAGCAACAAAAAGTATAGAAGATATGTGTACCGATACATGGAACTGGCAAAAACAAAATCCAAACGGATATAAAAATAATTTATAAAATAATTTAATTTAAAGGGAAAAAGAATGTCAATAAAGAAATCAATTTTTAGAGAGTACGATATTAGAGGAATTTTTGAAAAAGAACTGCATGAGCAAAGTGTTAAACTCATAGGTTATTTTTTAGGTCAAAAAATAGCTGGTGAAAAAGTAGTTTCAATCGGTTTTGATGCACGTTCACACTCTCCTATTTTAAGAGATTATCTCACTTCTGGACTCAATGCCGCAGGCTGTAAAGTCTTAGATATGGATATGGTAGCTACTCCTGTAAACTACTATTCTAACTATATTAATTTTGACGGTATCACAACAGATGCTTCTATTATGATAACTGGTTCACATAATCCTTCTGAATATAATGGCTTTAAAATCACTCTTGACAAATCTCCATTTTTTGGTGCAGATATTTATGCTTTAGGTGATGAAATCATTGCCAATCAAGATAAAGTAATTGAAGACAACACTACAAAAATAAATATTGATGTAAAAACACCTTATATTAACTATATGGTAAAACAATTTTCTCATCTTAAAAACTTTCCTAAGAAAATAATCATAGATGGAGGTAATGGTGTTGCTGATACTGTGATTACAGATATTTTTAAAGCACTTAATTTTAATTATGAAGGTCTTTATCTTGAGCCAGATGGTACTTTTCCAAACCACCATCCAGACCCTTCTGTAGAAGAAAACCTAGTAGATGTCAAAGCCCTACTAGAGAAAAGTGGCGACATTGCCTTTGCCTATGATGGTGATGCAGACCGTATTGCGGTACTTACCCATAAGTACAACATAAAAGGTGACCAAATGGCACTTCTTTATACGCTAAAAATGGACAAACCAACCGTTATTGGTGAAGTCAAATGTTCCCAAGTCATGTATGATGAGCTTGAACGTCGTGGTTCAAAAGCCATCATGTACAAAACAGGACATTCAAACCTAAAAGTAAAAATAAAAGAGACAGGTGCCGACCTTGCCTGTGAAGTATCTGGACATATTTTCTTTAAACACCGCTATTTTGGTTATGATGATGCTATCTATGCCACACTTAGAATGTTAGAGCTTATCGCTGATGGTGTAGACTTAGACAAAGAATTAGATGCCCTACCTCAAGTTTTCTCTACAGAAGAAATAAAGGTAAAAACCACGGAAGAAGAAAAATTCCTCATTATAGACAAAGTTAAAGAGTTACTTAAAAACCCACCAAGTGACTTTCCTAAAATACTAGGTATCATCGATGTAGATGGTGTACGTATTAACTTTGAAAAAGGCTGGGGACTAGTACGTGCAAGTAACACTACCCCTGTACTTGTTACTCGCTTTGAATCTACCGATGAAGCATTGGCTAAGACCTATAAAGAAAAGGTAAATAATCTCATCAATACAGCAAAAGAATTGTTATGAAAAATACCCTTTATTTTAAATTAAAAAATAAACAAGTTCAAGAGGATGTATTTAATACAATCGTTAATGAACAAGAGTCTGTTGGTTATTATGCCCTTCCTGAGCAAGATATTACACCAGTATTAGAATTTGCTAAAACCATTCCAGAAGACATCACACAAATTGCTGTCATAGGTATAGGAGGAAGTTCTTTAGGTGCCAAAGCTATTTATGAATTTATCAAGCCTACACGCACATTAAAAAGAGAACTCTACTTTTTTGAAAGTACAGACCCTATTAATATCACTAACCTCCTTTCTCAACTTAATTTGAAAAAAACACACTTTTTAATAATTTCAAAATCTGGTACTACGGTTGAAACATTTTCTATCTATAAATATATCTATTCACTCAATCAAAACCCCAAAGCTTATACCTTTATTACAGACCCTGACTCCCCACTAGAAAAATATGCCAATACACTCAAAGCAACGGTACTACATTTACCTGACAATGTAGGTGGTCGTTTTTCTGTCCTTGCAACGGTAGGTTTGATTCCCCTAGCACTAAGTGGCATCAATATTCAATCTTTACTTGATGGAGCACTAACCCTCAAAAAAAGTTTTTTTGAAGCAGGATATATGAAAAATACTATACTGAAAAAAGCCGTTTATTATGCTAGACACCATGAACAGTATCGTATGAACTGTATCTTTGCTTATTCTGAAACACTCAAATATTTTTGTGAATGGTATGTACAATTATGGGGAGAAAGTTTAGGTAAAAAGCAACGTCGGTCTGCATTTAATGTAGGATTAACTCCCATAGGTCTTATTGGTCCAAAAGATCAACACTCTTTTTTACAGCTTATTATGGAAGGTACCAGAAATAAATCTGTAACATTTATCAAAATAGCTAACTTTCAAGATGATATTATTATCCCCGATATCAGCCTTAAGCATCTTGAATCACTCGATACCTTAAATAACCTACCATTTTCAGAACTTATCAATATGCAATGCGACTCTGTAATCGAAGCATTATTAGAAGAGGATATCCCTTTAGACAGTATCTCTCTTTCAGAGGTTAATGAAGACAACATTGGTGCACTTATGTATTACTATGAATTACTCACTTCTCTTGTAGGAGAACTCATAGATGTCAATACCTATGATCAACCAGGTGTTGAAGCTGGAAAAATCATTTTAAAACAAAAACTTGAGGAACTTAAAACAAAAGAATCATAAATGTATAACGTTCTTTTAGCTATAATTTCCACAATATATAAATAAGTGAGATACAATGATTAAAAAATGTTTATTCCCCGCAGCTGGGTATGGTACAAGGTTTTTACCTGCTACGAAAGCAACACCTAAAGAGATGTTGCCTATTCTCACAAAGCCACTAATACAATACGGTGTAGAAGAAGCTGTTGCTGCTGGCATTGATACTATGGCGATAGTTACAGGTAGAGGTAAACGTGCCATTGAAGACCATTTTGACATTTCTTATGAACTTGAGCACCAAATTAAAGGTGGTTCTAAAGAAAGCCTTTTAAGTGAAATCCGTTCACTCATTACTCAATGTACTTTTTCTTACACTAGACAAATAGAAATGAAAGGTCTAGGACATGCTATTCTTACAGGAGAAACTCTCATAGGAAATGAGGCTTTTGCCGTATTATTAGCAGATGACCTCTGTAATAATGAAACCAATGGTGTCCTAAAACAAATGATTGAAGTGTATGAAAAATATCAATGTTCTATCGTCGCTATTGAAGAAGTGCCTATGGATAAAACAGATAAATATGGTGTCATTGCTGGTAACCTTGTAGATAATTCAACAGATACCTATAGAGTCAGCGATATGGTGGAAAAACCAGATCCAAAAGATGCACCTACAAATATGGCCATTATTGGGCGTTATATTTTAACCCCTGATATTTTTGACATTTTACGAAAAACAAAACCAGGTAAAGGTGGAGAAATTCAAATTACAGATGCTCTTTTAGAACAAGCTAAACAAGGAAATGTTATTGCCTATAAATTTAAAGGGAAACGTTTTGATTGTGGTTCGGTAGATGGCTTTGTTGAAGCTACAAATTATTTTTATAAAGAAGGAGAATAAATGACAAATATTATTCTATGTGGCGGGTCAGGAACACGTTTATGGCCTATAAGCCGTACACTGATGCCGAAACAATTTGTAAAACTTTTTGATGATACTTCCCTCTTTCAACTTACCGTCAAACGTAATGAAGACATATGTGATCAACAGTTTATTATTTCAAATGCCGAACAATACTTTTTATCAGTAGACCAACTCGAAGAACTTAATGCTACAGGTAATAAATTTTTATTAGAACCAGTAGGGAGAAATACAGCTCCTGCCATTGCTTTGGCATGTTTTGCGTTAGATGCCAAAGAGATTGTACTCGTATCTTCTTCTGATCATCTTATTAAAAACCAAGATGCCTATACAAAAGTAGTGAATAAAGCAAAGTTATTGGCAGCCAATGACTCTTTGGTTACCTTTGGCATCACTGCTGAGTACCCAGAGACAGGGTATGGCTACATAGAAGCAGACGGTGAAACGGTAATAGCTTTTCATGAAAAACCAGATGCACAAACGGCACAAAGTTATCTAGACAAAGGTGGTTTCTACTGGAACTCTGGTATTTTCTGTTTTAAAGCAGGTATTTTTTTAGAAGAGTTACAAAAGTATTCTCCAGAAATTTATGAAACATCTAAAAAAGCTTATGAACATGCTAAAGATGACACAATACTCCGTATTTTATATGATGATATGCAAGCCATACCTGAAGATAGTATTGACTATGCAGTGATGGAAAAAAGTACTAAAGTCAAAGTAGTTGAAGCAAATATAGACTGGTCAGACCTAGGAAGTTTTGATGCACTAGCACAAGAATTTCCTAAAGATGAAAATGGTAACAGTGTCAATGAAAACCTCATTGCTATTAATTCAAAAAATAACTTTGTTTATGGAAAAGAAAGACTCATCTCTTTAGTAGGAATAGATGATCTCATCGTTGTAGATACTCCAGATGCCTTACTCATCAGTAGAAAAGGTGATTCGCAAAAAATTAAAGACATTGTAAAAGAACTTAAAGGACGAGAAAGTGAACTACACCATATACATTTAACTGCTCATCGCCCTTGGGGAACATATACTGTTTTAGAGGACACTCCAGGATATAAAATCAAACGTATTGTGGTAAAACCAGGTAAACGTCTCTCTTTACAAAAACACTTCCATAGAAATGAACACTGGATAGTAGTCTCTGGGACTGCTACAGTAACGGTAGGTGAAGATGTAAGACTTGTACGACCAAATGAATCAACCTATATCAAAATGGGAGAAGTACACAGACTTGAAAACCAAGGCAAAATAGATATTGTCCTTATTGAAGCTCAAGTTGGTGAATATACCGGTGAAGATGATATAATAAGACTTAAAGATGATTTTAAAAGGTCTTAATTGAAAAATATGTTTTTGGCCGTTTGGTCTTACCGTTTTTTTATACTATCTTCTATTAAAACTGAATTTAAATCACGTTTTATACGGAGCAAACTTGGTGGGTTATGGATGGTTGTGCATCCTTTGGCTCAAGTGCTCATTTATGCACTTATTCTTTCGCAAATCATGACAGCTAAACTTCCTAGCGTGACATCGCAGTATGCTTACCCCATCTATATTCTTTCGGGTATGGTAGCATGGACACTCTTTGCTGAAATTTTAGGTAAATCTCTGAATGTCTTTATAAGCAACGGAAATTTACTTAAAAAAATGGCTTTTCCTAAACTGGCACTTCCACTTATTACCATTGGTGGTGCACTCATTAATTTTACTATTTTGCTTGTGATGATGTTTATTGTCTTTGGCTTTTTGGGACATTTGCCATACCATGCATTACACTGGTTACCACTACTTACTCTGCTCACCCTTACCCTTGCTATAGGTATAGGACTTTTTCTGGGTACACTCAATGTCTTCATGCGTGACATAGGGCAAATGATGGATGTCATCTTACAATTTTGGTTTTGGTTAACCCCTGTCATTTATATGATGAGTATCGTACCCGAAAAGTATCATGCTCTTTTTATGCTCAACCCTATGACAGGCATTGTTCTAGGTTTTCAAAATATTTTACTCTATGACAAAGCACCAGACGTGTCTATACTCATTTATCCTACTATCTTCGCTGTCATTAGCTTAGGATTGGCGATGCTTGTCTTCTATAAAGCTAGAGAAGAAATGGCGGATGTACTATGAGTAATGTTTTAGAAGTCAAAAATATATCTAAATCTTTTAAAGATTACGCCTCAGAATGGCATCGTGTAGCTTCATGGTTTGGGTTAAACTTTAAGCCAAAAGAAGAACATCACATTTTAAAACATATCAGTTTTTCTATAGCTCCAGGTGAAGCTATAGGTATAGTTGGTCAAAATGGGGCAGGAAAGAGTACCCTTCTTAAAATCATCACAGGGACACTTAAATCCTCAGAAGGTTCTGTACACATAAATGGACGCATCTCTGCCATACTAGAACTAGGTATGGGCTTTCACCCTGACCTCACTGGACGGCAAAATGTCTACCACTCTGCAGGACTCATGGGCTTCTCCCATGAACAAATAACTGCAGCTATGGATGATATAGAAGCCTTTGCAGAGATAGACGAATATTTTGACCAGCCAGTACGCACCTACTCTAGCGGTATGCAGATGCGTGTGGCATTTGGTGTAGCCACCATGTACCGACCTGAGATACTCATAGTCGATGAAGCCCTCTCTGTTGGAGATACCTACTTCCAACATAAAAGTTTTGAACGTATACGTGAATTTCAGAAACAAGGTACTACCTTACTGTTGGTTTCTCATGACAAAGGA
>Ga0256834_1001169_pt1 | contig 18259 bp, 16 predicted proteins | sample 4281140metaG_FD_190536 | JGI IMG/M metagenome (GOLD analysis project Ga0256834, IMG submission 190536) | Hydrothermal vent microbial communities from East Pacific Rise, Pacific Ocean - 4281-140 | ecosystem: Environmental > Aquatic > Marine > Hydrothermal vents | place: Pacific Ocean: East...
ATGACCGGTATGTTTTGCCAGTATTTTATTCAGATCATCACGCATGCGCAAGATTTCCTGTGCATGAATGTCTATCTCACTTGCCTGTCCCTGGTAGCCACCCATGGGCTGATGGATCATGATGCGTGAATTTGGCAGGGCATACCGTTTTCCGGCAGTTCCGGCAGCAAGCAGCAATGCCCCCATGGAAGCGGCCTGGCCCATGCAGAGAGTGGCGATATCACACTTCACATATTGCATGGTATCATAGATTGCCAGTCCGGCAGTAACCGAACCCCCGGGAGAGTTAATATAAAAAGTGATATCTTTATCCGGGTCTTCAGCCTCAAGAAAAAGGAGCTGGGCAACGATGGAGCTGGTGACTTCATCCCCAACTGAAGTCCCCAGGAAAATAATTCTTTCCCTGAGAAGTCTGGAGTATATATCAAAGGAACGTTCCCCCCGCGGGCTCTGTTCCACAACCATTGGCACTAGATTCATTTTACTCTCCTTCAAATAAAGACGACTGCAAAAGCCGGAAATGGCCCATGCAGTCGTGTTGTTACATAGCTATATGGGGCACTTTTCTGTGCCGCATTTTATCAGTCAGCACTCTCTTCCCTGGTCTCTTTGGGAGCATCCGCCTTCTCATCAGCTACCGCATCGACAAAGGTGGCATTTTCACGAAGAAAGGTGAGTATCTTCTCATTCAATATTTCATTCATAAAGGGGAGCAGGTCGTCCCGGCTCTGAAAAAACTCCTTTACCTGGGCAATGGGCATATTGTACTGATCGCCTATGCGCTGGAAGGCACGATTAAGATCTTCATCCTTGACCTTGATATCTTCCGTATCTGCGATTTTTTTGAGGATAAAATCTCCACGAACCCGTTTCTCCGCGGTCTCCCGGCTCTGCTCTGCAAGCTCATCCCGGTTGATTCCCGCTGATTCCAGGTTCATTCCCTGCTGTTCAAGGCTTTTCTCCGTGTTCTTGATCATCTCTTCCACTTCAAAACGGACCAGACGCTCAGGAACGTCAAACTCATGCCTTTCCAGAAGTTTCAACATGATTCTGTCAGTGATATCCCCTTCTGCACGCTCCTCTTTTTCCTTCTGGAGCCGCTCGCGGATATCATTTTCAAGCTCACTGAGACTGGAGTATTTTTCATCCACATCTTTTGCAAACTCGTCGTTCAACTCCGGCAGGACGCGTTCTTTAATATCTTTCACAACCACCCGGAACTCGACTTTCTTTCCGGCAAGAACGGGATTCACATATTCGGCAGGGAACTCAACCTCATGGCTGGCCTCTTCACCAAGTTTCATCCCGACAAGTTTTTCCTCAAATTCAGGGCTTAATTTTCCTGCCCCGACATCAACGGAGTAATTTTCATTCCTGACCTCTTTCATGGCCTTGCCATTATGGAAGCCTTCAAAATCAACGATGATCACATCACCTTTTTCAACACCGCGGCCTTCAACTGATTTGAGTGGTGCCATGTCCCGGCGAAGTTCACCGAGTTCCACTTCAATGGCAGCGTCACTGACATCACTGGATATTTTTTCAACTTCAATGCCCTTGTACTCCCCAAGCTCAAATTCGGGACGGACATCAATATTGGCAACATAGCTGAAAGAACCATCTTCATTGAAAACCGGATTCGAGATATCCGGATGCACAACAGGATCAATTTTCTCCTGTTCAATGGCATCAAAGTAGCTGTCCTGTACCAGTTTCTCGCCCACTTCAGCCTCTACCTGTCCCTGATAGTGTTTAATAATCACTTTTCGTGGAACCTTACCACGACGGAAACCCTTCATCTTGGTTTCACGCTGCAGTTTTCCATAGGCCTTATCCAGTTTTTTCTGTACCCCGTCCTTGGGAAGGGTAATGGTAAGTTTTTTAGTAAGCGCACTGACGTCTTCTACAACTACATCCATTCTGTCCATCCTTTATAAAATTTTAGTCTGACCAGATAGAGGGCCAGAGCATTTATTTACAGATCTGTTACAATTATTAAATTCAGGGAGTTCACCTGCCTGCAATGGTGCGAGAGGGGGGACTCGAACCCCCATGCACAAGGCGCTGGTTCCTAAGACCAGTGCGTCTACCAATTCCGCCACCCTCGCGCTGGCAAATCACATAGTATCAAATTCAGCAACCATGAATAAGATAACCTGTTAGTAAATAATTCACATATGCCCTGCAGTCAAGACCGATACGTGCCTAATGGCAAAAAATCCGCTTTTATTTTTCAATGGTTTTCCGGATCTATGCCGTAATTTACTCAGCCATCCTTGCCAAACCCATCCACAGGGACTATTATCTTTTTCACTGGAGAGGCCATTTATACTGACAGGCCCCCATTGTATCCATTATCTGCGCAGAGCTGTTTTCACGTTTACAAAACTGATACAGAAGCTCCGATCCGGATAACCATTACAACACATAATGAGGAACCGATGACGTACAAACAATGTATTGCAGCCAGTGCCTTGCTCATGCTGTCCTTCTCAGCCCCGTCGGCTTTTGCTGCTGCCGATTCAAACGGCCCGGCCAGGGTTCAGTTACAGGTCGAGAACAAATGGGAACTTCCCGCCAGACCCCTTGATATCGTCTATTCTCTTGATGGCAAAAAAGTCTTTATTCTGACCAGCAAATCACAGGTTCTGGTCTATCAGTCCTCCGGCGAGCTTCTTGGGAAAATCGGTGTTGACAAGGGTGTTTCAGCCATTGACATCGCCCCGCGCGGCGAAAAGCTCTACCTGATAAACGAAGACAATAACAGTTTCACCGACATCGCTGTTGATTTTGTTGTTCAGGTGGACATCAGTGATGCCCCCTACCTCGGCAATATCGATGCACCGGTCAATCTGGTTGTCTTCACGGACTTTGAGTGACCGCATTGTGGCACCACGGTGCCGCTACTCGAGCAGGTGCTCGAGAACAATCCTGATACCGTCAAAATCAGTCTTAAAAATATGCCGCTGCGTTTTCATAAGTATGCAAATCCAGCTGCACGGGCTGCCCTTGCTGCTGAAAAACAGGGGAAATTCTGGGAATTTCATGATGAGCTTTTTGCCATCGCACCGGACCTCGACCCTGAAGCCATCACAGGTATAGCAACAAAACTTGGACTGGATCTTGAAAAATTTCAACAGGACATGGAATCAGACGAGATTGCCGAGAAAGTTGAAAAGGACCTCTCCGATGCCCAGGATGCCGGAGTCACCGGAACACCCACCATATTTGTCAATGGCATCAAGCTGAAGAACAGGACGCTGGAAGCCATCCAGAAACTTATCGACGAGGAACTCGCCAAAAAGGACTAAGTTGAAGATGGTCAGCACGCAGCAGAGTCAGGAACTTTCATTCCCTGACAACAATCAGGCCGGAATTCTCTACGGGGAACTGAACCGGAATCTTCAGCTGATTGAACAGAATATCGGAGTAACCATTCATGTCCGTGGCAACGGTGTCCACATAAGCGGCCTCGGACATGAAGTTGCTCTGGCAGCAGATCTCCTGAAGCAGTTCTACGAGCTCATAAGCAAAGGCTTCACGGTCTACACCTCCGACTTTGCCTTTGGTCTTCAGGTCCTTGAAGCCACACCAAAGGCCAGGCTTTCCAGGATCTTCCTTGACAAGGTATATATAACAGCTCAAAACCGTGTTATTTCACCAAAGACCCAGAACCAGAAGACCTATATTGATTCCATTCGTAACAGCGATATAGTCTTTGGAATAGGTCCAGCCGGAACAGGAAAGACCTACCTTGCCGTGGCCATGGCCGTCTCAGCCCTCAGCACCGGGCAGGTACGCTCAATCATTCTCACCAGACCAGCGGTGGAGGCAGGCGAGAAACTGGGATTCCTGCCAGGCGACCTGGCTCAGAAGGTCAACCCGTATCTGCGCCCCCTCTATGACGCCCTAAGTGATATGCTGGGTCCTGACAAAAGTGCCGATTATATTGAGCAGGGTATCATCGAAATAGCCCCCCTTGCCTTTATGCGGGGCCGTACGTTAAACGATGCCTTCATTATTCTTGATGAAGCCCAGAACACCACCAGGGAACAGATGAAGATGTTCCTCACCCGCATAGGTTTTGAATCATCTGCCGTGATCACAGGTGATGTCACCCAGATTGACCTGCCCCGTTCAGAGCAGTCCGGACTGATGCACGCCAAAAACATTCTTCAGACAATTGATGGTATCCGCTTCTGTAACTTTTCCAGACATGACGTGGTGCGCCACCCCCTTGTACAAAAAATTATCGGGGCCTATGAAAAGTCCTCAACCGGTAAGAAAATCTCACAATGAGTGCTCATTTCACCGTCAACTGCGATTCCGATCATTTTCGCATCAATGTAAAACTCCTGCAAAGACGTGCCCGGTGGCTCCTCCGACACACCGGTACTCCCGGGCATGATGTCTCGGTTTTACTTGTTGACGATGAAGAGATACGCTGGCTCAACAGCAATTATCGCAACAAATCAGAGGCAACCAATGTACTTTCATTTCCCTTGAATGAAGGAAATGAAGCCCTCAGCGTGGTCGACAGCATCGGAGTGAAGGAACTTGGCGATATTATCATTTCCGTTGAAACCGCAGAGCGCGAAGCAGAAAAGCTTGGCGTCTCATTACACCACCGCCTCACATGGCTTCTCACCCACGGCCTTCTCCACCTGCAGGGCTACGACCATGAACGCTCGGAAAAGGAAGCACTTGAAATGTGGGACCTTGAGCAGAAACTTATCAGGCAGCTTCATAATTCCAGGAGTAATCAAATGACGCAACTTGCAATCAATGTAGACCATGTCGCAACAGTGCGAAACGCCCGCGGCATCACAGAACCCGATCCCGTTGCAGCCGCTGCCATCTGCGAACTTGCCGGAGCAGCAGGAATTGTGGTTCATCTCCGTGAAGACCGGCGCCACATCAATGACCGGGATGTCCGCCTGCTCCGCGAGACCATCAAGACCCGAATGAACCTGGAGATGGGTGCCAACAAGAAGATCATAGAAATTGCTCTGGACCTGAAACCAGATATGGTGACCCTGGTTCCGGAAAAGAGGCAGGAACTGACAACTGAAGGCGGACTAAATGTCTCCGGCCAGAAAAAGAAACTTGCCAGGACCATTTCCAGGATGAGAAAGGCTGGAATACCTGTCTCCCTGTTTATTGACCCTGAGGCAAAACAGGTAAAGGCAGCACATGCGGTTGGAGCAACATATGTTGAACTGCACACCGGCCGCTACTGTGATGCCGCAAACGAAACTGTCCGTGAAGAGGAATACCAGCTGATCGCCTCCGCAGCAGAAGAGGCCTATCAGATGGGATTGCGGGTGAATGCAGGTCACGGACTGGATTACCAGACCACGGCGAGAATAGCAGCTCTTGACACCATTGAGGAATTGTCCATAGGGCATGCAATCATAGCACGGGCGGTCTTTGTGGGACTTGATCAGGCAGTGCGTGAAATGAGAAAAATCGTCCGTGATGCCTCAATGATCTTCTGATGGCACACCAGAGGCGGTGACGGGAAGAGATCTCGCCCCTGTCAGGCACAGATACTCTTCTTCAGCTCGGCAATCTGCTGCCTCTTGCCAAGGACAATGAGAATATCCTTGCCAAGTATCACAGTATCAGGTTTTGGGTTAAAGAGCATCTTCTCGGAACCACGTTTGATACCGATAACTATGATATCAAAGCTCTTGCGGATATTTGAATCCATGAGTGTTTTCCCCTGGAGATGAGCTGTCTCACTGACGGCAAGTTCCTCAATCTGCAGGTTATAGTCGTCAACGGCCATGGTTGCCTCAAGAAAATCAATCACATTGGGCCTGATCACCGAATGGGCCATGCGCATTCCACCAATGGTATAAGGGGAGATAACACAGTCTGCTCCGGCCCGTTTCAGTTTCCGTTTGGATCCCTGCGCCCCGCTGGATCGTGCCATTATGTTGATGTCCCGGCTCAGGCCCCTTGCGGTGAGCGTTATAAAGACATTATCGGCATCGGTTGAGACAACAGCGATCAGCCCTTTGGCATTATCAATTCCTGCCTGCTTTAATATTTCATCTTCAGAGGCATCCCCTTTGATAACGGTGTACCCTGCATCCGCAATATTCCGATACTCTTCAGCATCACTTTCTATCACCACAAAACGCCGTTCATTTTCATCAAGAGTAGAACAGATCACCTTGCCGATCCGTCCATAGCCACAGACAATATAGTGATCCTTCAAGCGCGCCAGTTCCTTAGCCATCAATCTCTTTCCCATAAGTTCACGAAGCCCGCCTTCCACCACGGTTTCCATGATTTTTGAAAACATATACATGACATAGCCAACACCGCAGAAAACCATAAAAACAGTGAAAAGCTTTCCGCTGGTGTGCACCGGAACCATGTCACCATAGCCGACAGTCGAGATGGTGATAACGGTCATATAGAAGGCGTCAACCATTGATATATTTTCAAAATACATATAGCCGACTACACCTGTCAGCAATATTCCAAAAAATACCACTATTGCCCTGATTACTTTACGACCAGTTTCGCTCATCACCTGCCAGTGTTTTTATTAATATGCGGTTTATAAACTCAATCCTGTAACTATACACTTGACCGGGGAATTGAAACAAGGTTTTTGACAATTGACAAACAAATCAGCTCTGTGGTAAAAGCTAGTCTCTGCCCGAATGGCGGAACTGGTAGACGCAAGGGACTTAAAATCCCTCGGCCTCTGGCTGTGCGAGTTCGATTCTCGCTTCGGGCACCATTTGCAGAAAAAAGGCTTTCAGGGCAGGAGAACTCTGAGAGCCTTTTTCACTCTCTCCCCGGGAGATCTTCCTGTCACACCGGCCTTTTCAATTGTTTTCATTCGACATTTCATTAGCTTTCGTTATAATACGGATAACAAGACTCCGGCGAACCCTTTCATTTTTCAGCAATTATCATACATGCGAACAACCATCCGCACCCGCATATTATCCATTTTCGTTGGAGTCGCCCTGATTCAGGCACTCCTCCTGGGTACGTTTTTTCTTTATCAGTACAACAACTCCCAAAGCAATCTCGTCAAACAGCAACTCCAGACCCTGAGCAAGAATCTCAGCACCCATATAGAGATCTACTTCAGCACCATTCTCCATGACCTGGAAACCGCCAGCCAGCAGATTGAACGAATGGCCCAGAAAGATTACCAGCGCTACAACCTGCTGAAAACGATCAAGAGCAACAACCCCGCCTTCTCAGCCCTTGTATTCTATGATATCAACGGATTTATAAAAAGTGCGGTCTCCTCTGATCCTGAACAGGAGGTACATGAATATTTCAAAGAAAACAGTGCCCTCTTTGACATTCCCTACTATTCCGGAACAGCCCATGTCACCGAGGTGCGACTGGCAGACGGGACACTTGCCGTTGCTATCAGTCAACCGGTTTATTTCCTTGATAATTCCTATATTATTGGTGTTATTTCCGGGCTTGTGCCCTATTCCAACCTGCAGCAGCTGGTCAATCAGATAATCCTTCCCCCGGCACTCCATGTCCTGGTGCTCAACAGTGACGGGATAGTACTGGCACGCTCACCACAGCACGAACCCCATCTCACGGAATTCCCCGCAAACCAGCAGTGGAACGGGGAAATACTTGTTCATAATATCCGCCATATTTCCGCATCAACAGACATTGAGTTTCATGGTCAGAAACTTACGATTGTAGCAAAGATAGACGCAGACAAGTCCCTGGCACCAAACAGCAGATCGTTTATCCTGTTCGGATTCCTCATTGCCCTGCTGCTGCTCGCCTCAGTCCTTGTCGGCTGGGAAACCTACAAAAAGATAATCGAGCCGCTTCAGGTCCTTGCCAATAAATCCACCACCATGCTGCAGGGGAAGGATATCAAAATAAAACCCCCGACCGTGGCAGAATTCGAAGACCTCGATAATGCCATGAACAGTATGAACCATCAGCTCCAGCAGTCAAACCTCTCCCTTGAAAAGGAGGTAAAAAGACGCAGGCGTGAAGAGGGCAAAGCCATTTTGCTGAGAATTGAAGCCGAAAAGGCCAACCAGGCAAAATCCATTTTTCTGGCCAATATGAGCCACGAGATCAGAACGCCACTCCATGGGATGATCGGTATGCTGGAAATGCTTGGCAAAGGTCCCCTCGACCCCACCCAGAGACAGCTCCTCTCCATGACCACCCTTTCAGGACAATGCCTTCTCACCGTTGTCAGTTCCATTCTTGATCTCTCCCAGATAGAGTCAGGAAAATTCCAGCTGCATCAGTCCCCGTTTTCTCTTTCGGCCCTTATCAAGGAGGTGGTTGAACTGATGCGTGTCCAGACCGGGAATAAAGACATCTCCATCCATGCGGAACAGGCCAGAGATATTCCCGACGACCTCACCGGAGACAGTGGCCGTATCCGCCAGATACTGATCAACCTCATCACAAACAGTATAAAATTCAGTAAAAAGGGAAGTATTACTCTGGAAGTCACCCTGCAGTCCCGACCCTCAAAAAATCAGGTCAAACTGCTCTTCTCCCTGACCGATGAGGGCCGCGGGGTTCCTGATAATGCAAGACAATCAATTTTCAGGGCCTTTGAGCGTGGCGAAGTCGACAAGGACAGTGTGGTTGAAGGCACGGGGCTCGGCCTTGCCATCAGTGCTGAATTTGTTCAGCATATGAACGGGAAACTCTGGCTGTCAAGGAGTGATGAAAATGGCTCCAAATTCTGCTTCACCATCCTCTGTGATATTCCACAGCAATCCCCTGTCCCTGAAACAGCTCAGCTTGCAGAAAAGCCTGTCTGCGCCAAAAAACTGCAGGGAATCAATATATTCCTGGCAGAAGACGAGTTTATTAACCAGCGCATCATTTCAGCCTACCTGGAAGAACAGGGCTGTACCGTGAGTGTCTATGCAAACGGGAGAGAACTGCTTGATGCGATGGAGACAGAAGAGGCGGACATCATCCTGATGGATATACGCATGCCCATTCTCAACGGTCTTGAGGCCACTGAGATAATACGAACAATGGAGAAGGATGCAGGCACGGCACCCATCCCCATTGTTGCACTCACTGCCCAGGCCACCACAGATTTTGAAAAAAAATGCAAAGAGGCCGGGATGAATGATTACCTGACCAAACCGATACCATTCAAAAAGCTGGTCTCAATCATCCTCAAACTTGTTCCGGAAAAAAACAGGCTCTAAGCAGCAGGATCACGCGGCGATAATCTTCTGCAGAGCCTCTTCATAGCGCGCCCTGGTCTTATCGATAATTTCCTGCGGCACTTTTGGTGCAGGAGGATTTTTATCCCAGTCAAGGCTTGAGAGATAATCCCTCAGAAACTGTTTATCAAAACTCGGCTGGCTTTTTCCGGGCTGATACTGATCCAGGGGCCAGAAACGTGAAGAATCAGGGGTGAGAACCTCATCAATGAGAATAAGTTTTTTCTCATCTCCCAGAAGACCAAGTTCAAACTTGGTGTCAGCTATGATTATACCACGGGACCGGGCATAGTCTGCCGCCCTGCTGTAGAGTTCAATACTGATATCAGCTATTTTCCTGGTCTGCTCTTTTCCAAGGAGTTCTTCCATCTCACTGACGGAAATATTCTCATCGTGATCACCGATATCTGCCTTGGTAGAGGGGGTAAACAGGACTTCCGGAAGCTTATCGGACTCCTGAAGGCCGTCAGGGAACTCGAAACCGCAGACAGTGGTGTTTTTCTGATAGGCCTTCCAGAACGATCCGGAGATATAGCCCCTGACGATACACTCAACACTTAAGGGTTCCGTCCTGTGCACCAGCATCGAGCGACCATCCAACTCGTCAGCATAGGGCCTGCAGAGCTCAGGGTACTCCTGGACATCAGCGGTGATAAGATGATTGTCAACAACATCTCCAAGCAGGTCAAACCAGAAGAGTGACAGGGCGGTGAGCACCTTGCCCTTGCCGGGAATTGCATCAATCACCACATCAAAGGCAGAAATCCGGTCTGTGGCCACCATTAATAATTTGTCGTCGTGACCGGGAATTGCATACATATCACGTACTTTTCCGCGATGCACCAGCTCCAGGCTCTCATAATTTGTTTCCAGTACAGATTCACTCATTTAAGGCTCCTGTTGATAAAGAAAAGGGGAAGGAAAACAATCAGCTTTCCCTCCCCAAGATACAGCACAGCAGTCAAACGTAAAAATGAACTATAGATTCAGTTTCTTTTTCACAGCATCTATCACGGCATCACTTGACGTTGCAGGGACGCTCAAAAGCAGACCAGCTTCCTTGTAAAATCCGATGAGAGGGGCAGTTTTTTCATTGTAGGTCTCAAGGCGGTGGCTGATGGCCTCTTCGGTCTCATCCTCACGCTGAACCACTTTGGCACCACACTTGTCACAGATACTGTCAACTTTGGGGGGATTGGATTTAACATTGTAGATAGCCTGACAGTCAGGGTTTTCACAGGTACGCCGGGTACAGAGTCTGTCCAGGATGATGTCTTTGGGAACATCAATATCAACTGCCATATCAAGTTTGATATCAAGTTTCTCAAGAAGGGCTGTAAGCTCTTCAGCCTGAGGAATGGTACGGGGAAAACCATCCAGGAGGAATCCTTTTTCACAATCAGGCTCCTGAAGGCGTTTTTCCATAATACCCATGATGAGTGAATCGGGAACCAGGTCACCACGCTTCATGTATCCTTCTGCCTCTTTCCCAAGTTCTGTTCCTGCAGTAACAGCTCCACGAAGGATATCTCCTGTGGAAATCTGCACAGAGCCGTCAATGGCAGTGAGTAATTTGGCAACAGTTCCTTTCCCGGCACCAGGGGCGCCCAAAAGAATAAGTTTCATGCTATTCTCCTAATGTATCAAATAATTTTTAAATTCTTGGTTTAGCTACGCGGATTTTGAGGGAGAATATAAACACTTTTACAATATAATCAACAGAAGAAAGAAGCAGCCGCTGAAAATCAGTCACCCAGCTCCAGGGCTTCCTTGTTTACCGGGGTGACCGGGATATTGCGGTGAAATTTTTTCTGATCCCCGCAAAAAGGATTTTCGTACGAAACAAGCTCAGCTGTCAACGAGCCAATGACGATTTTCGAATTTATCCGCACTGGAATGCGACACTCATCACTGGTCATCCAGATAACCGTATCGCCGGCCTTGTCATAGAGCCCCTTGAAAGTCATCCGAGGGCTCACCGGCAGAACATTCACATCACCGACAGCTGTATTCCGGAATCGCACTTCCTCTCCTGTTACCACAACAACCTCATGACGTTTACCATCTGCAAAGGTGGGAACAATGGAAGATGTACCGGGAAGCAGAGGAAGCATACGTGTATAGAAAAAGGATGAAAATTCGTTAAAAACCTCACCCTCAACACTATAGGTCTTTGGTGTCCCATCATTTTTCTGATACCAGATTTCGCCATTTACCTGGTCATAGCGGGTCAGCCTTTTCGCCTCATAGCCACGCCCCTCTTTCTGGATAACCCTGTAGCTGACGGGAAGACGTCTTGGCCCGGCAACAGTTGTCACAAAGCTGTCATTTACTGGATAGAAAAAATGGAAGAGTCCGGAATCTTTCACTCGTGCACGAAGTTCATACTCCTGCTTTGCATCTGAAATTTTAACGATCTCCATTGTAAGTTCCCCGATTTTAATGCCACCTGTCCATGATACTCTGTATTCAAGGCGCTCTCCTCCCTGATACATGGACCGGAGAACAGTGCTTAACGGTTTATCTTCTGCGGTAAAACCAGGGGTGGTCAGGAGAAAAAAGGCAACGGGCAGAAAAAGAAGCCGGAAAGAGTTGCCGGTGAATCTCATTGCTGTTCAAGAAGGAGAGAGAGCCAGGTAAAAACAAACAGAACCATACTGATGATCCCGTTCATTGAAAAGAATGATCCTTTGATTTTCGACAGATCATCGGGGTTTACAATTCTATGCTGATAAAACAGAATCCCTGCAGTGATAAAGACCCCGATGAAATAGACCATATTCAAACGGGCCTGGGTCCCTGCTATGGCAAAGAGAACAAATGCAATGATGTGAAACAGGGCAGCCAGGCGGAAGGCATTACGCTCACCCATCAGAGAAGGCATGGAGTGAAGCCCTGCCTTTCGATCAAACTCGGCATCCAGGCATGCGTACACGGTATCAAATCCTGCAACCCAGAAAAGCACTCCCGCAGACAGGGCCCAGGGATAGCCAGCCAGGCTGCCCTGCACTGCCACCCAGCCGCCAAGGGGGGAAAATGCCAGGGCCACGCCGAGAATAATATGGCAGAACGAGGTGAATCTCTTGGTAAGAGAATAAAAAAGGGTGAGACTCAGGGCAAAAGGAGCAAGTGTCAGGGTCAGCGGATTCAGCGACCAGGCAGCATAGAAAAAGAGCAGACCGGCTATTATCACCATGCTCCAGGCCTCAAAACTGCTTACCGCACCTGCCGGAATGGCACGTTCTGCTGTTCGCGGATTGGCGGCATCAAATCGTGCATCAATAATACGGTTAAAGCCCATGGCACAGGTACGTGCTCCAACCATGGCCAGGACGACAAAAAGAAAAGTCCGGGCATCGGGTATGCCGCGGGCGGCAAGAAACGCACCCATAAAGGCAAAGGGCATGGCAAAAACAGTGAGTTTAAACTTGATCATCTCAAGGAGGACAGCAATTTTCCGGAACATCAGTCGTTACTCCCCCAGCGTTTGCGTCCCTGTATATCAAGACCGAGCTGATCACCAAGGCGCCAGGCAAAGGTCATGGCAGCCTCTTTCATGTTCGCAGGTTTGAGATAGTATCCGGGGTGAGGCGGACATATCAGCGCCCCTGCATCATGTGCCGCAAGCATATTTTTGAGATGGGTTCTATTAAGGGGTGTCTCCCGGGTCACAAGGATGAGCGTCTTCCTCTCCTTCAGCATGACATCTGCAGCACGATGGATCAGATTAGCTGTCATTCCTGATGCAATGGCGGCCAGGGTTCCCATTGAGCAGGGAATCACCACCATGGCATCATAGCCGGCCGACCCTGAGGCGGGTGCAGCCGCAAAGTCCCTGCAACTGAACCACTTTTCAACTCCGGGTAGCTCTGCCACACCGCAGTGATGTTCAAGTCCCAGAACCTTCTCACCGGACTCAGAGCAGATGCCATGGACACACAGATTTTCCGCCTCAAGCATTTCAAGAAAGGAGTGGAGAAATATCATGGCTGATGCGCCTGTGACGGCCACAAGGATTTTTTTCATGGATACACCACTAACTCTCAAATATGTTCAGCGGGACAGAAAGAGGTGATGCCTCCTTCCGCTTGATGAGATACCCGAAAAAGGTTTCAAGGGCGAGCTTCTTGCGCGCACCGAGATCATGTTCTATGGCGCGAAGATACACGTAACATTCATCAGGATGCATGGGAATGCGCGGGGCAACAGACTCACATATCGATTCCAGATGATTCCGTCCCTCCCCTCTGCAGTAGAGAAATTCACGATGGATGGCGGCAACTGTTTCCGGATGGCTGCGACAGAACTCCTCCTGAACCGCGCACACAGCAAAGACAAAGGGAAGATCCGTCTGCTGACACCACACCTCGGCAAGATCAAGTTTATAGGGAAATTCGCCGCTTGCTGACAGGCGCAGGGCCTGATCACCAATGGCCAGCACTGCACTCACCTTTCCGGCATTCTCTCCATCCACATCCCCCACCACATACTCGGGATACACATGTAAGAATTCCTCAAGAATAATCTTCACCAGGCTGCTTGAGGTTTCGGACTGACCACTGAGTAAGACGGTATGCTCACCCAGCATTGCAGGTTTCACCCTGGAAAAGAGTGTCACAGACCCCACAGAACCATTGGCACTGATTGAGAGATCAGAAAGGATACGATATTTTTCAGGCCGAACGCAATACTCGTATGAGGAAACGAAACCAAGATCAAGTTCACCCACGGCAAGCAGTCTGTTCAGTGTGGATGGTGCTGCCTCCACGACTTTCCAGTCTGCAGGATGAGTCCTGCTCTTCCAGATCTCATAGATAGGAGCAGTGTTTATAAAATTCACCATTCCAATGCGGGCTCCACTCATTTCAGTATCACTCTCCCTCAAAAAAACGTTTAAACAGGCAGCCATTCAACAGATGCAGGCTGACCTGATGCAGTCAGTTTATCCAGCAGTTCTTCTTCATCACAGGCTCTTTCACACTGGGCATTCCGCACATGGATGCAGCGGGCAGTTCTCCCCTCTGCAAGGGAACCAAAAGCATCGTCACGCTGCAGAGCTCTTGCCCCGGCCAGTGTTGCCATCTCCAGAACAATGGCAGCAGGGACATCAGGATGCTCACTGCGCAGCAGCGCCATCTCATCCCACATGGAAAGCTGTGGATTGGATGCAATGGAATCTGTTCCAAGAGCCGGCAGGATGCTCTTCCGAAGAAGCATCTCCACATCTGCCACACCAACTGAAAGAAAGCGGTTGCTTCCCGGACATAAACAGACATGGGCCTGTGATTCCGAAAGGATCCGGGCCTCATTTTCAGTCAGGTGAACACAGTGAACACAGACTGTTTTGTCATCCAGAAGTCCTGCCTGCTGTAAGTACCCCACCACACCACTGCTGTCAATTCCACTGAGCGGAAAAGTACCATCAAAAGCATTTCTCTGCCGCAGAAACTCAGCAAAGCAGCCCTCTCCCCGAAGAAGAAGGGCACCTTCATCACGGTTTTCCGCCAGATGAATGGAAAATATTGAACCGCCCTTCCTGCTTCTCTCTTTGATAAATCGCAACAGTTCCGGAGTGGTGGAATAGGGAGCGTGTCCGGTTACAGCAGATTCTGAAGGCATCCCTTGAATGAGATCAACGGCCGCCTCTTCAGCTTTTTTTGAGGGACCGAGCAGCTCCAGCAGGGAAATCACCTCAACGGAGGAAGCGGGAAACGGGGCCAGGGATACGTTCCCGATATCAAGCAGAAGACCGACACCGGATGCATACTGCTGCATGACGGTTTTCTCAGCTGCAGCCTGAATCTCTAAATCCGTGTGTTCAGCCTCCATCCGCTTCCTGAGCAGGGCAGCAACCCAGTCACACATACTTGCTGTTTCTGATGGAAGCGGAACAGGACCGAGCACAGAGAGATCTAAATGAATATGGGCATTCACAAGGGCCGGTAGAATCACACCTGGAAGGGGGGTGACAGGAGCTGCAGGATACCGTCTGCAGAGGGAATCAGCATCGCCGACAGCACGAATACGACCGGATTCGACAACAACTGCACCATTCTGCAGCGGAGCAGCACTGACGGGAATCAGCCATGGTGCACGGAATATTCTGCAGGACGCGTTGCTTTCTAGAGACACGACAAGTGCTCAGACAACAAGGGTGTAGTCCATTAAGCGCTGCCTTGGAGTGAATCCGGCATCTGTCACCAGCCGTCGTATCTCGCCCTCTGAAAGCCTGAAGCTGATCCCGGCTGCCGCAACCACATTTTCCTCTATCATGGTGGAACCAAAATCATTGGCACCGAAATACAGGGACAGCTGCGCGATTTTTGGCCCCTGTGTCACCCATGAAGCCTGAATATTATCAAAATTATCAAGATATATCCGGGACAGAGCAAGCATCCTCAAGTATCCATACCCCGTGGTCTTCTCTATCTCAACCTGATCGACAAGGGCCGTGTGATCCGGCTGAAACGGCCAGGGGATAAAGGCGGTAAAACCCTTTGTGCGATCCTGGAGTTCCCGAAGTCTGCGGAGATGCTCAAGGCGTTCCTGCACCGTTTCCACATGGCCGAACATCATGGTGGCAGTGGTTCGCAAACCCTGATTGTGGGCCTCTTCCATCACTGCTATCCACTGATCGGCATTGCATTTTCTCGGTGCAGTTGATTCCCGGACCCTGTCGGAGAGAATTTCAGCACCACCGCCCGGGATGGAGTCCAGTCCGGCATCCATCAGGCGGGTAATAACTGTTGCAACGGGCAGTTTCGAGATCTCAGCGAAATGATATATTTCAGGCGGGGAAAAGCCGTGTACATGAATACCGGTCTCCTTCATGAAACGAAGCATGTCTTCATAATATTCAAGGGGCAGATCCGGGTGCAGCCCGCCCTGAAGCAGGATCTGGGTGCCGCCGAGATCCTGGGTCTCCTGAATTTTCTGAGCCAGTTCATCCTTACTGAGCAGATAGCCGTCCCTGTCTTCAGGGGCCTTGAAAAAGGCACAGAACTTACAGGCGGAAACACAGATATCGGTGTAGTTGATATTGCGATCTATCACATAGCTGACGATTTTCTCGGGATGGCGCTTCTCACGTATTGCATTGGCCAGAAAAGCGAGCTGATACAGATCGCCATGTTCGTGGAGAAGCAGAAATTCCTCATCACTGAGCCTGCCGCCGGATACTATTTTTTCACTGATATCACTGAAGCTCTTATCCTGCATAACCAGCACCTGCTCTTTTAGTTATGAATCTGAATGGTCTTATACAGGGTATCCCGTTCTATGGCCACACGCCCCGACTCTTTAATGAGTTTCACCAGAGTGGTGGAACCAATGGCCTGCTCGGTCTCAGCTCCGGCCATATGGGTTATGACTTCCTCCTTCACCGTTCCGTCCATATCGTCGGCACCAAAGGAGAGAGCGATCTGGGCCATCTTCGGACCAATCATCACCCAATAGGCCTTGATATGTGGAAAGTTATCCAGCATGAGCCGGGCAACTGCGATATTTTTGAGATCATCAATACCGGTGGTTCTTGAGATATCCGACATCTCGGTATTTTTGGGATGAAAGGCGAGTGGAATGAAGGCGAGAAAGCCTTTTGTTTCATCCTGGGCCAGACGCAGAGCATCCAGGTGTTCCACCCGCTCCGCCATGGTTTCAATGTGGCCGTAAAGCATGGTGGCATTGGTATGCAGCCCGTGTCTGTGAGCAACTTTTGCAACTTCTATCCACTCCTTTCCGGGAAGTTTCTTCTCACAGGTCAACTCACGAATCCGCGGGGCAAAAACTTCCGCACCACCACCGGGGATTGAGCCAAGACCGGCATCCTTTAAAATTTCAAGGGTATCTCCAACGGATTTTTCGGCAAGGCCTGCAAGATGAGCAATTTCCACACAGGTGAAGGCCTGGATATGCACATCCGGACGCACCTCTTTGATACCTTTGAGCAGATCGGTGTAATAGGAAAACGGCAGATCCGGATGAATCCCGCCAACCATGTGAATTTCGGTGATGGGTTCGTCAAGACGTTCCCGAACCTTCTGTTTCACGGTTTCAAGGTCCATCTCATAGGCCTGCTCATGCTCTTTATCCTTACCAAAGGCGCAGAACTTACAGAGGTTGGTACAGATATTCGAATAGTTGATATGCTGATTATAGATAAAATAGGTGTTGTCGCCATTGATCCTGTCACGAACCAGATTGGCCATATAGCCAAGGGCCAGAATATTATTTGAATTATAGAGCCGTACCCCGTCATCACAGGACAACCGTTCTCCAGCTTCTACTTTTTCAAGTATGTCAGCAAAACCCGCATTTTCTATAAAATTTTTCATATTCTATCACTGTTGGAAATCTATTTTATATAATAATTTAAAGAGATAACGTTCCATTTGAATATCAGAGAGCTGTTCAGCCCCATGGCGTCCGTACATGTTAAAACAGAAAAAGAGGTCTGCAGCAACAAAGATTTGGAAAAAGGCTTACAAATGCCACAAAAAAAGGCCGGGAATATTCTCCCGGCCTTGTATTTTCCCTGAACCCGTAATGTAACGCGGCAACACACCTGACAGTGTATTGATTATATCAACTTATCCGTACAGAATAACCCCGTTTTTTCCTATGCCATGTCCTCACGCCTGCGCCTCATTTGAACGCTCACGGTTTCAGCTCTTCGCTATAATTCCCCCTCAATCAAGGAAAAATTTCAGCTTGTCACGACGACTTGAATGACGCAGACGATTCAGTGCCTTCTTCTCAATCTGTCGAATACGCTCACGGGACACATTGAAGCGTTTCCCTATTTCCTCAAGGGTATATTCAGCCTTTTCCCCGATACCAAAACGGAGTCTGATGATCTTTTCCTCACGCTCACTGAGGGTGGAAAGAATCTCTTCCACCCGTCCGGAAAGCTCACGGTTCTGTACGGCTTCATAGGGAGACTGTGATTCCTGATTTTCCAGAAAATCCCCAAGGGTTGAATCATCATCACCAACTGGAGTCTCAAGGGAAATCGGCTCCCTTGATGCCTCAAGGATGGC
>Ga0256834_1001170_pt1 | contig 18253 bp, 19 predicted proteins | sample 4281140metaG_FD_190536 | JGI IMG/M metagenome (GOLD analysis project Ga0256834, IMG submission 190536) | Hydrothermal vent microbial communities from East Pacific Rise, Pacific Ocean - 4281-140 | ecosystem: Environmental > Aquatic > Marine > Hydrothermal vents | place: Pacific Ocean: East...
TCCAAAAGTTCTTGGCTTAAATCATCAGTAAGTTCATCTTCAAGAATTTCACTTTTTGGTGAAGCTGTTATAACCTTTTCTTTGATAATATTTACAAAATCTGTTGGCAAAAATGGTTTTTCTATCACAATATCAAAACCTTCAGGCGTATCACCTTGTTTTGTACCTATATATCCTAGCTGATTAAAGTTTAACTTAGAATTTATATTATTCATAAGCTCTTCATTGTACATGTCACTATCAACAAATATGACATCGTAAGAGTCCCCTGAAGTATCCAATGAGGCTACCTCTTCAAAGTTGTAACCATTTTTTTGTGAACTTAATTGCAATAGTCTTGAAACTATTTTATTTTCGTTTATTAACAAAATAGAAGGCATTATTTTCTCCAATGTTTTATATTATTTTTGCTAAATTAAATCTCAAAATACACAAAAAGAGTAAAAATGAGAAAGAAATTTAAACTATTTTATCTAATTATAGTTTTTGTTAGCCTAAGTTCTAATTTAATTGCAAACAACAACTTTTATTTATTACCACAAGATGCTGATAAAGCATTAAGTGCGATATTGAAGAATATCGACAATTCAAAAGAATCCATTAAAATTTCTATCTATAATTTTACTCATAAAAAAATAGCAAAGAGATTAGCAAGTGCGGCAAAAAGGGGTGTTAAGATTGAAATAATTTTTGATGAACGTTCAGCAAATAAACAAAAAAAAAGAAGTATGCTCTATTTTTTAGCAAAATATAAAAATATAACCGTCTATAAACTAAAAGGAAAAATTTCAAAAAGGAAAAAATATCATGGCATTATGCATCTAAAAACTGCCATATTTGACCATAAAAAAATACTTTTTGGATCAGCAAATTGGTCTTATTCTGCTTTTTCAAATAATTATGAACTTCTTTATATAACCAAAGATTATGCAATGGCAAAAAAACTTGAAAAATATTTTGAAGAGATGAAAAAGAGAAGCAAGCTCTTTAAATAAGAAGTTTTAGAAACTCAAATGATGATATAAAGTCTTGTTTAAATATATTCATAATAGAACCAAGAACCGCAGAAAGAACCAAAATAGATAGAAAAATCTTTATTGGAAAGCCGATAACCAAAAGATTAAATTGAGGCATTGTTTTCATAAGCATCCCAAAAATTACATCTGACATAATTGAGATAGCAATAATTGGAAAAGAGATGATAAAACCCATCATAAACATATGCGTCACTGCAGAACTAAGATACTCCCAAATAAACGGTTGAGGATAAAATCCACCAAGTTCAATATTTCCCATAGTCTCATTTAAAAATAGAAGTATCAAATGATGTCCATCAAATGCTAAAAGCATTAAAATTGCCATAAGTGTAAGTATTTGAGATATAATTGGTGCATTTTCTCCACTTGTTGGATCCATAACTGATGCCATAGAAAAGCCCATAACCATTGCTATTTGCATCCCAGCAAGTCCAAGGGCACCAAATATTAGATTTAAAACAAGTCCTGCAATAAGTCCTAACATAAATTCACCTAAAATCATCAAGACAATTTGGCTTAAATCTATTGGGATTGTAGAAAGTATAACTGATGGAAAAAAGATAATGCTAAGATAAAATACTATTGCTGTCTTTACAGTCATTGGTATCGAGGTATGAGAGAAGAAAGGGAAAAATGCGATAACTCCACTGATTCGAGAAAAGAGTAAAAAAAATATTATTGCATTATTTTGGGTTATAAATTCAGCTACCTGCATCAACCAACCAACATAAGCCTTTTATTTTGAAGTCTATATATTTTATCACATCTTGCAGCTATATTTTCATCATGTGTTACTATAAAAAGTCCAGCATTTTGTGATTGTGTGTATTCTAACATGACATCCATAACATCATTTGCAGTTTGATGATCTAAATTTCCAGTAGGTTCATCAGCAAAAATTAATTTTGGCTTTTTAAGCATTACCCTTGCAGTTGAAACTCTTTGCTGTTGTCCACCTGAAAGTTCAGCTACATTTTGCTCTAGGGTATCTTCTATTTTTAATTTTTTTATCAAATTTAAGTCAATCTCATTACCTGATATGATAGATGAAATCTCTAAATTTTCTCTCACGGTAAAACCTTTAAAGAGATAGTGAGATTGAAAAATTATTCCTATATCATCTCTTCTAATTTCTAAAAGTTTTTTATCACCTTGCTCATATAGGTAGCCTTTATCAAAAATAACCTCTCCCGATTGTGGTCTTAAAAGTGTTGCCAAGATATGAAGAAGTGTCGATTTTCCACTCCCGCTAACTCCTAAAACAGCAATAGACTCTCTCTCATGAATATTTATATCAATATCTTCAAAAAGAGTATAGTCAAACGAGTGAGAAAGTCTGGATGCATGCATAATACTCTTTGCACCCATCTCCTCTTCCTTAATTATGTTTATTTTAATTGTGCTTCAACTTCAGCAGCAAAATCATCAACTTTTTTCTCTAAGCCTTCACCCAAATCATATCTGATGTAATCTACTAATTTGATAGTTCCATCAAGTTCTTTAGCTTTATCAGCTACTACTTGTTCTATCGTTTTTTTATCATCCATAACAAAAAATTGACTCAAAAGTGCCAACTGCTGATCTAGCTGTGTGTTATCTGCTATAAATCTATCTATTTGACCAGGTATGATTTTATCCCAAATCTTTTCAGGTTTTCCACTAGCTTTAAGCTCAGCTTCCATATCTATTTTTGCTTTTGCCATAACTTCATCGGTTAATTGAAGCATACTTACAAACTCTGGAATTCTTTTTTCGTGTTTACCTAATCTTCTTAACTCTTCATTCTCTTTTTCAATATCTGCTTTTATAGCAATATTTTCTTTTTCAATGAATGCAGGATCTAAATCAGTGTAACTCAAAACCGTTGGCTTCATAGCAGATGCATGCATTGAGATGTTTTTAAGAAGATCTTTAACACCCTCTGCTGTTTTTTCACTATCACAGATTGCTCCAATTACAACACCAACTCTACCATTTGAATGTCCATAGCCATTTACAACGCCACATTCACTAGCTTTTATAGTTGCAAATCTTCTCACAACTACATTTTCACCAATTTTTGAAACTTCAGTACCAAAATACTCTTCAAACCCAACGCCATTAATTTCACTCTTTAAAAGTTCTTCATTTGTTGCAACATCAGTTGTTTGCAAATGTAATGTTACACTCTTTGTAAAGTTTATAAAACCATCATTTTGTGCTACAAAATCTGTTTCAGAATTTATTTCACTTATAGTAGCAGTTTTAAAATCATCACTTATAACAACATTTACCAAACCTTCACTAGCAAGTCTGTCAGATTTTTTAGCAGCTTTTCCAAGACCTTTTTCTCTCAAATGATCCATTGCTTTATCAATATCACCTTCAGTTGCGACTAAAGCCTTTTTGCAATCCATCATACCAGCACCTGAGAGTTCTCTAAGCTCTTTAACCATTCCTGCTGAAATTGTCATCTACTTCTCCTCTTTTGTTTCTTTAATAGGTGTTTTTTCCTTAACTTCATCCTCTTTAGCAGCTTCTGCTATAAGCTCTTCTTTCTCTTTTTCACTTATATCAGCACTTTTTACTGGCTCACCTGTTACTTCTTTGCCACTTTCAGTTTCATCTTGAGCTCTTAACTCTTTTCCTTCGTTTATAGCTTCTGCCATCTCTCTACAAAAAAGTTGAACAGATCTTATCGCATCATCATTTCCAGGAATTGGAAAAGTGATAACATCAGGATCACAGTTTGTATCAATAGGTGCTACAATAGGAATATTTAGACAATTTGCCTCTTGAACTGCAATTTTTTCTTTAACTGTATCAACGATAAAAATCATATCAGGTGCTTTTTTCATATCTCTAATTCCACCAAGATAATCAAGAAGCTTACCTCTTTTTCTTGAAAGCATTAAAGCTTCTTTCTTTGTCATAAGGTCAATTTGACCCTCTTCTTCCATTTTTTCGATTATCTCTAATTTTCTAATTGATTTTTTAATAGTTTGGAAATTTGTAAGCATACCACCTAGCCATCTGTGATTTACATATGGCATACCGCAAGACTCCGCATGCTCTTTTATGGCTGAACTTGCCTGTTTTTTAGTACCAACGAACATAATCGTTTTACCTTCAGCTGCCGCATCTCTTACTATATTATATGTATATCTAAAATATCTCAATGTTTTTTGAAGATCAATAATATAAATATTTTTTCTCTCTCCAAAGATATATGGTTTCATCTTTGGGTTCCATCTTCTTGTTTGGTGACCGAAGTGCACTCCGCATTCTAGTAAATCTTTCATTGTAACCATGACAATGTCTCCTTCTGTTTTAATGATTTGGTTTAGCCTCCACACCCATCAGCAAGTAACTTGCAACCATTTTAAGGATTGGTGTGTGTGAATTTTAGCACTGCATTTTACAGAAAAGTTATTTAATCTATCATTAAACCAACTATAAAATTTACCTTAATTAAAAAAATCTGAGAAATAATAATTACTAATATTTTTAAGATTGACTTATTTTCATTTCAGCTTAACCTGTTATAATCCCGAAATTCAATTTTTATATTTTAAGGTTAAAGTTTGCACAAGGTTTTTAAAATATTTGAAGATTATTTTGCCTATTTTTCAATAGGTGCAATAATAACTATCATCTTAATATTACTATTTAACAGCACTGGAATAAATACCATTGCAATAATTTCTATTGTCATCATTACAACTATATATGCTGTACTTTTTCTTAAAAGTCCATTAGTATGTGAAAATATATCGAAAATTCAAAATGAAAATGAAATTTTTGAAAAAAATGAGCCCGCACATAATGGCTATCACGCAACAATTGATGAAGAGTTCAATATAACACACTTTAGTAATTCATTTGCATCTAAATATATAAAAGATAATGGAAGCTTATTAGGAAAAAATCTCTTTCAAGTATTACATATCGACCCAAAAAAAGTTTTACAAGAATTGAATAATAATGGAAATTTTAGCGGTATTGTTGGTTGTTCAAGAGATAATAAACAATTATATAAAAGCCTAACAATTGAAGCAACACAATCAACTAACAAAGAGTATTATATTACCTTCTTTGATGTTACTAGCTCAATAAAAACTGATGAAGAACTTAGAGAGCAGTATCTAGTTGATAAATTTACAGGACTCTCATCAAAGTCTCAACTACTTGACGATGCATCTCGTTGTATAAAATCAACTTTTAATGCAAATACGCTAATTTTTATAAAAGTGGACTCTTTTGATGAGATAAATGAATTCTTTGGTATTGATGCTGGAAATAAAATTACAGCGTATGTTGCAAATTGGCTTAGTGATAAACTTCCAACTGAGCAATCAAAACTCTATAAACTAGATCGTGATAGCTTTGCAATTTTAATAACAACTAGGTTTAGTAGTCTAACACTAAAGAATTACCTTAAAATAATTTCAAATAATATCAAAAAAGAGACTTTTTATTTTCAAAATATTGCTCTAAATATTTCATTTACGATAGGTGCAGCAAAAAACAAAGACAACCTTGTAAGATATACATATCACACACTCCATGATGCAAAAAACCTAAAACAATCTTATAAGATATTTAATAAAGATTCTAAATATGAAGAGAAATTTATTCATAATATCAAAATGAACCAAACTATCAAAGATGCAATCTTGGAAAATAGAATTGAGCCTTTCTTTCAACCTATATATAACATAAAAACAGATGAAATAGAAAAGTTTGAATCTCTTATAAGAATTCAAACAAGAAATGGATCATACCTTAGACCTGCAGATTTTTTAGACATCGCCAAAAAATCAAATCTATACCTGGATTTATCAAGAGCGATGATTAAAAGCACACTAAATAAACTTGAAAAGTTAAATTTTCCAGTTACTATAAATATATCAGCTTATGATATATTAGATAAAAGGGTATCTGGTTTTATTTTGAGACATCTAGAAAATAACAATAATGGACACTTAGTCACATTTGAAATAGTAGAGAGTGAAGAGTTAGATAACAACATAAAAATAGCAAATTTTCTAAAAAAGATAAAGCTATTAGGATGCAAAATAGCAATTGATGATTTTGGAAGTGGTTATTCAAATTTTTCTCAAATACCAAAACTAAATGCCGATTATCTTAAAATTGATGGCTCATTAATAAAAGATATCAATACAAATCCAAATAGCCTTATTATGGTAAAATCCATGGTATCATTTGCTAAAGATTTAGGCATCCAAACAATTGCAGAGTATGTAAGTTCAAAAGAGATATTTGACAAAGTGAAACTTTTGGGTGTTGATTATGCACAAGGATATCATATAGGCAGACCAAGTCATATATTAGGTTAATTTTTGGGTCTACTCATTTGTGCTTTTTTTTCACTTTTCATAAGCCATACAAAAACCTCAGCAACTGCTTTATAAAGATTTGGCGGTATCTGCTCACCTGCATCTAAGCTTAACAAGCTCTCAGCTAATGCTTTATTTTGAAAGATGGGGACATCAAACTCTTTTGCTTTTTCCATAATCTTTTTGGCAATTACACCCTGACCTTTTGCAACTACCTTTGGAGCAGAAGTCCCATCTTCTTCATATTTTAATGCAACTACTTTTTTATCCATAATATCCCTACAAATCTGCCAGTAACCCCTTCTCTTCTATAAGAAAAATAGTCTTTATTACAACAGGTACAAGTAGATGAGATTTCGATATTATCTTTAGAAACTCCAACACTTAAAAGCTGATCTTTATTCATACTTTGCAAATCAAGATATAATTTTGAACCTCTTCTCTCAATATAACTTTTTTTAACAATATCAGCTATCTCTTTTCCAATTTCATAACAACATTTATTAATTGAAGGTCCAAAATAGACCAAAATATCAGATGCATCCACACCAAACTCTTCAATCATTTTTAAAACAGTTTTTTTTACTATCTCTTTAAATGATCCATTTCGCCCAGAATGCACTACTGAAATAACATTTTTCACTGGGTCATAAAGTAATATCGGGATGCAATCTGCAACCATTACCATCAAAGGAATATTTTTTACATCTGTTATAAGTGAATCACAATTTTTGATATGATTTATAGAGCTATCTTTGATAACTTGAATGTTATCTCCATGAGATTGCTCCATAAAAATTAAATTATCGATATAAAAACCATTCTCTCTTGCAAGTAAAGAGCGATTTTTTAATACATTTATAGGGTTGTCTCCCACATGAAGAGCTAAATTTAAACTATCATAAGGAATTTGGCTAACTCCACCAAATCGATTTGTAATTTTAAAGAATAGTTTTTCTTTATATTTTTCAAATATCAATATCTTGCCATTATCCCTTCAATCTCATCCCAACTTGAAGTTTTTTCTTTACCAAACATATGAAATAGATATCTTGCAAACATATCCGTTTCGATATTTACCCTAGTTCCTATTTTATAATCTTTTAAAATTGTGTTTTTCATAGTATGAGGAATGATTGTCAATCTAAATTCTCTTTTATCCACAGAGTTTACAGTCAAACTCACACCATCTATCGTAATGCTTCCTTTTGGGATTATAAACTTAATAAACTTTTCATCAACCTCTATGAAAAAATCATAAGCTTTTGAACTTTTTACAATTTTTACAATCTTCCCAACAGTATCGATATGACCTTGAACTATATGTCCTTCCAGCCTATCACTTAATCTCATAGCAGGTTCTAAGTGAACTTTGCCTTTTAAATTATCCACTGCAAGTAGTGATTTTGTCTCATTTGAAAGCTCCACTGTAAATTCACCTCTGCCGAGTTTTACCACTGTAAGACAAGCACCATTTATAGCTATTGAATCACCAATGCTCGGTTTATACTCCGCCTTTAGTGTTAAAAAATCATTTTCCATACCCTTGACCATAGCCAATTCTCTTATCAATCCTGTAAACATAAAATGATTATAGCAAAGTTTGATATAATCATAAAAAAAATAGGTAAATTTAGTGGAACAATATGATGTAATAGTAATAGGTGGAGGACATGCGGGCATAGAAGCCTCACTCTGCTGTGCGAGAATGGGGAAAAAAACACTTCTTTTAACGATATTAGTTGAAAGAATTGGCTCAATTAGCTGCAACCCTGCAATTGGTGGATTAGCAAAAGGTCATCTTGTAAAAGAGATAGATGCACTCGGTGGAGAGATGGGAATTTGTACTGACAAAGTAGGAATTCAATACAGAATATTAAATGCATCCAAGGGTCCAGCAGTACAAGGAAGTCGAGCACAAATAGATATGGATAGATATAGCATCTACATGAGAGATACCTGCTTAAAGAGCAAAAATCTTACAATTATACAAGAGATGGCAAATGAGCTTATAGTAGAAAATGGAAAAATTTCTGCCGTTATCACACATCTACAAAACCGTTACGATGCAAAAAAAGTGATAATCACAACTGGCACATTTTTAAAAGGCTTAATTCACATTGGCGAACATACACAAGAAGCAGGACGACAAGGAGAGTTTCCTTCAAACAAACTAAGTGAAAGTTTGAGTTCTATTGGATTAGATTTAGGGAGATTAAAAACAGGGACTTGTGCAAGGATAGATGCTAAAAGTATCAATTTTTCACTTATGCATGAGCAACCAGGTGACGAAGAACCGATACCATTTAGTTTTAGAACAGATGCAAATAAATTTAACCCATTTCAACTTCCCTGCTTTATAACTTATACAAACACAAATACACATAAAATAATTTCTGATAACTTTCATAGAGCTCCACTTTTTACAGGGCAGATAGAAGGAGTTGGTCCTAGATATTGTCCAAGTATAGAAGATAAAGTCGATAGATTCTCTGACAAAGAGAGACATCATCTTTTTGTTGAACCTCAAACCAAAGAGGCAACTGAATATTATGTAAACGGTCTTACTACTTCACTTCCACCTGATGTACAGTTAAAGATGATTCACTCCATAAAAGGGTTAGAAAATGCCAAAATAGTAAGATATGGCTATGCAATAGAGTATGATTATATAAATCCAGTACAATTAACCCACACACTAGAGACTAAAAAAGTACAAGGGCTCTACTGTGCAGGACAGATAAATGGAACTACAGGCTATGAAGAAGCCGCAGCACAGGGTCTAATTGCAGCTATAAATGCAGTTTTATCAATTGAAAAAAAAGAGCCTTTTATCTTAAGACGGGATGAAGCTTATATCGGAGTTTTGATAGATGATTTGGTTACCAAAGGAACTACAGAGCCTTATCGAATGTTTACAAGCCGTGCTGAATACCGTCTTCTTTTAAGAGAGGATAATGCTGACCTAAGGCTATCCAGGTATGGAAATAAATTTGGACTAATAAAAGATGAATTATTTTCTGAAATCTCAAAAAAAGCAAAGGATTTAGAGTTTGCTAAAAAATACCTAAATGAAAATTTTACAACCCCTTCAAAATTAAACTCTATAAAACTAGAACAAATAAAGGAAGAGAGTGTAACTGATAAAGTCGCTCTTAAAAGTGTAGTAGGAAGAAAAAGTTTTACCATAGAAAAATTAGATATTTTTATACCTGAATTTATCTTATTTTCAAAAGATACAAAAAAACAGATTCTTATAGAATCTAAATATGCCAACTACATAGAGAAGCAAAAAAATCAAATTGATAAGATGAAAAACTTAATAAATATAAAAATTCCAAGAGATTTTGAATTTGAAAAAGTATCAGGCTTAAGTAAAGAAATTATAGAAAAGTTCAACACATTTAACCCCCCTACACTCTTTGCAGCAAACCAAATAAGTGGCGTAACCCCAGCGGCTATTGATATACTCCACATTTATATAAAAATGGAACAAAAATTAAAAAAAGTTATAATATAAACAATAAAATCAATAGCTTATAATTTTAAATTAGATACAATTTCAGCTATGCGACTAAATTTTTAATAAGGGAGTACATATGGCTGTTGAAAAAGAGAGAAGAAATTTTCTTGGATTTGCATTGGGTGGTTTTACCGCCATTGGGAGTGTAGCTGCACTAGGTGCTATGAAGAGAACTTGGGATCCACTTCCAAGTGTTAAAGCTGCAGGCTTTACAAAGGTAGATTTAAGCACTATGGAAGAGAATGTCTTAGTAGTTGAAAAATGGAGAGGTAAGCCTATCTTTATTCTCAAAAAAACTGCTGATATGAAAGCAAATGATAGAGATGTTCTTGTAGGTGAAAGTAGATATCTTATCTCCGTTGGACTATGCACACATCTAGGTTGTATACCTGCATATATTCCTAAAGATAAGAACTTTCATTGTGCTTGCCACGGTGGAATGTTTAATGCAAGCGGAGAAGCGATTAAGCTACCTCCTGAGAAACCACTTGAAATTCCACCATTTAAAATAGATGGAACAACATTGGTTTTAGGTGAAGAGGGTGAACAGTTTAAAAAATTAAAAGCCGCTGGCGAGATAGCATAAAGGAGGCAAAATGGCAAAGATTAGAAAAGCAACATCTGTAGGCGATTGGCTCGATCAGCGTCTAGCAACAGAGACGATAAAAAAGGTTATGGCAACAGAGTACTGGATTCCTAAAAATATAAACTTTTTATGGGCGATGGGTATGGTTTTGGCTGTACTATTTCTGCTACTTGTAATTTCAGGTATTTTTCTACTTATGTATTATAAACCTGATACTGCGTTGGCATTTGATAGTGTAAACTATACTATTATGGCTGAAGTTGGTTATGGCTGGCTTTGGAGACATATACATGCGGTGGGTTCATCAGTAGCCTTTTTGATTATATATATACATATGTTTACAGCAATCTATTATGGATCATATAAAAATGGTCGAGAGATGATATGGATTTCTGGAATGGTACTATTTATACTATTTAGTACAGCAGCATTTAGTGGTTATATGCTTCCTTGGGGACAGATGAGCTACTGGGCAGGTATGGTTATAACAAATCTATTTAGTGCTGGTTCACTAGAGCTTCATGGTGTTGTTGAGTGGATTAGAGGTGATTATGTACCTGGAGATGCATTCTTGACAAGATTTTTCATGATTCATGTTCTTTTAATTCCTTTAGTTATTATGGGAGCAATAGGACTACACTTTGGAGCATTAAGAATTCCTCATGTTAACAATCAAGATGGTGAAGAGATTGATTTTGATACAGAGTCTGCAAAATATTTAGCAGGTGATACAAAAGGTTCAAAAGTTATGAGATTTCAATTTGATTTCTTAAGTAAAGATATCTTTGTACTTGGAGTATTTCTAGTATTTTTCTTTTATCTTGTATTTTACAACTTTACCTTTGCATTAGACCCTGTAAACTTAGATCCAGCAAATGGACTTAAAACTCCTCCACATATTTATCCTGAGTGGTACTTCTTATGGAGTTATGAGATACTTAGACCATTCTCTAAAGATGCAGGTCTTATTGCATTTGGCTTTGCACAAGTCATATTGGTATTCTTACCATTTTTGGATAGAAGTCCAAATGTTGCTCCGGCTAACAGAAGAGGACTATTTGCGATATGGTTTTGGGTATTATTGATAGATATGATTACATTGACAATTATGGGTAAATTACCTCCTGAAGGTATATTTAATGTAATTGGAGCGGCGGCTACCTGGACATTCCTTGGGCTTTGGGTAGTATTACCAATCATCACAATGCTAGAAAAGAAAAAGTAGGAGGATTAGGATGAATAAAATAAATAAAGAAATTCAAATATTACTAGTTGTTATTTTCTTTTCACTACTAGTATATGGTGGTGTGGAGACTTATGCACACAAAGTAATGCATAAACATGTAGATTCAAAAAATTATGAATATACTGATTTACCAGCAATCACAAAAACAGGAGATCCCGTTGCAGGTGCAGCTCTTGTAACAGGAGCAGCAGCTTGTACAGGATGCCATGGTATCAAATCACAAGATATGCCAGCTCCTATGGATGCAGCAACTGCCGTAGCAAGTTACGGCGTTACTCCTCCTGACCTTAGTACAGCAGGAATACTTTATGAAAGCAACTTTCTAGCGGCTCTCATAAAAGACCCTGTAGCTACACTTAAACTAGAACATAAATTTGATGATACAAAAATGCATCCAATGACTGCATTTTCTGGAGCTGGTGGTGACTTGGACCAAGAAGTAGCTGATATAGTTGCATATTTCAAGTCAATTGCACCACAAGAGATTACACCAAAACAAGCTTATGAAGATGCATGTTCTAGATGTCATGAAATGCGATATATGAAAGCTACTCAATTAGGTGATACACCAACATTTAAATTTGAAAAAGATGCCCTAGCATACAGAGTTAAAGTTTTAGAGTATCAAGATACATTAAAAGGGTATATGGGAAAACTTCCACCTGATTTATCTACTATTATTGTAGCTAGAAGCAACAGCTTTCTTACTACCTTTATAGAAGATCCACAATCTCATCTAAAGGGTACTTCAATGCCTAGAGTTGGGTTAACAGCAGATGCAACTGATAAAGTCATGACTCACTTGACACACTCAGGTGACCCTGCAAAAGAGATTCGTAATTCTCTAGGATGGAAAGTAATTTTATTCTTTATCATCTTTTCAGTATTAGCGTATCTATGGAAACAATCTGTTTGGAGCAAACTGCACTAAACAACAATATCAAAGGAGTTCAACTCCTTTGATCATACGCATCTAGCTAATATAATTTTCTTATGTAGTATTTTTTCAGAAATAGGCAGTTAGTACTAGTCTTTCTTATCGCTACTAGGTTGGATTTTATCAAGAAAAGAGTTAAATTTATTTGTAAGTTCTGCTCTTAACTCGCTCTCTTTTTCCTCTTCTTCAACTATAGACTCATCAGTAAAGGCACCTATAGAAATAAGTTTTTTATAACGAAGATCGAGTCTTGTTTTATCATCAAATTGCTCTAATTCTACCAAAGTATCAAGAAAGTACTTTTTTAAAGCCAGAACAGAAGCAACTTTATCTCTATGTCCACCCTCAATTGGCTCATCGATAACATCATCAATTAAACCTAACTCTTTTAAGTCATCCGATGTAATTTTCATAGCTTTAGTCGCTTGCTCTTGCTTTTTTGGATCATTCCATAATATCGCAGCACATCCCTCAGGAGAGATAACACTAAACACAGAGTAACGCATCATTGCAAACTTATCAGCAACACCTATAGCCAAAGCTCCACCGCTTCCACCTTCGCCTATTACAATAGAAATAGTAATAGTATTTAAATCACTTAATTCAAAAAGATTTTTGGCAATTGCTTCACTCTGACCTCTCTCTTCAGCACCAATTCCAGGATATGCACCAGGAGTATCAATAAGAAAAAGAATAGGAATTTTAAATTTTTCAGCCATTTTAGCAACTCTAAGAGCTTTTCTATATCCATCAGGTTGAGGCATGCCAAAATTTCTTTTTATCTTATTTTTTGTTCCTCTACCCTTTTGTTCGCCTATAACAATCACTTTTTTGCCTGAAATCGTTCCCATATAACAAACAATAGCATTATCATCAGAGTAAACACGATCTCCATGAATCTCATAAGCATTTTCCATCATTCCTCTGATAAAATCTAATGCATAAGGACGAGCAGGATGACGAGCAAGTTGAAGTTTCTGATAATCTGTTAAATTTTTATAACTCTTTTTAATCTCTTTATCAAGATTTTTTTCAACCGTGGCTACAGTTACAAAATCACCAAGCGACCTAGCCTCTTGTAAATCTTGATCTAACTGCTGTATGCCCTTTTCAAACTCAAGATAAGTAACCATATAGATAAACCTCTATTTAAATTTTCTTAAAATAATCGAACCATTTGTTCCACCAAAGCCAAATGAATTGCTCATAATAGTATCGATAGTTGCACTTCTTGCAGAATTTGGAACATAATCAAGATCACAATCCTCATCAGCCGTTGTATAATTAATCGTTGGAGGAATAATCCCATCTCTCATAGCCATAATCGAAATAATAGCCTCCATAGAACCAGCGGCCCCCAAACAGTGACCAATTTGCCCCTTTGTAGAACTTACAGGTGGACAATTTTCTTTACCATCAAACAACATTTTCAGTGCTGCACTCTCATTTTTATCGTTTGCTGGAGTACTAGTTCCGTGAGCATTGACATAATCAATTTTGGGACTTCCAGCCATCATAAAAGCTGCCTTCATCGCACGATATGGCCCATCTACTACAGGTGCAGTGATATGACTTGCATCTCCACTCTCTCCAAACCCAATAACCTCAGCATAAATCCTAGCACCTCTTTTTTGTGCAGATTCTAACTCTTCAAGTATAAGTGCCCCAGCACCCTCTCCCATGACAAAACCATTTCTATCAGAATCAAAAGGACGAGAAGAAGCTTCTGGTTCATCATTTCTAGTTGACAAAGCTTTCATAGCAGCAAACCCACCAATACCTGCTCCACAAATTGCCGATTCGGCACCAACAACTAACATGGTTTCAGCTCCGCCTAGCATAATAGTTTTAGTAGCTTCACTTATGGCATGAGTTCCAGCAGCACAGGCAGTAACACAAGATAAATTAGGTCCTTTTAACCCATGCTCAATAGATATAAATCCACCTAGCATATTTACAAGTGATGATGGGATAAAAAATGGAGATATTTTTCTAGGTCCTCTTGTATTAGCGATAACAGAGTTTTTTTCTATATTTGGTAATCCACCAATTCCAGATGCAGATACAACTCCAAATCGCTCAAAATCAACATCTTGAAAGTTTGCATCTATCATAGCTTCCTGCGAAGCTTTTATACCAAGCTGAATAAATCTATCAGCTTTTTTAACCTCTTTTGGATTCATTACAGACTTAGGATCAAAATCACAAACTTCGCCAGCTATTTTCACAGAGTAATCACTAGCATCAAATAGAGTAATTCGTCTAATGCCACATTTACCTTCTACAATGGCCTTAAAAGAACTCTCTTTATCGTTTCCAACGGCATTTATCATGCCCATACCAGTTATCACTACTCTCTTCACTTCAATCTCCTTAGAATTTCATTTATACCTATTTTATTTTGCGAAAAAGGTAAAAACTAGCCTTTTTCGTAAAAAAATTTATGCGTTATGATTTTCGATATACTTTATTGCATCCCCAACTGTAGCTATTGCTTCTGCATCACTATCTGGAATCTCGATATCAAACTTCTCTTCAAGAGCCATAACAAGCTCAACAACATCCAATGAATCAGCACCTAAATCTTCAACAAACTTAGAATCTTCTTTCACCTCATCAGCGTTACAGTTTAACTGTTCAACTACTACCTCTTTTACATCATCAATTAATGCCATATTTTTCTCCTTATATTATAATGCCCGTTAGTGTATCAAAAAATTGTTAAAAAATTGCGATACTATAACTTACACATACATTCCACCATTTACTTTGAGAATTTCTCCCGTTATATAACTCGAAGAGTCGCTAAGCAAAAAAGCTACAGCTTCTGCTACATCTCTTGGGTCTCCAAATCTTTTTAAAGGTATTTTATCTGTATAAGTTTTTTTCACATCTTCACTAAGCTTATCAGTCATATCTGTTGCTATGAAACCGGGAGTAATTGCATTGTATCTTATACCTCTTGCTGATCCTTCTAATGCAAAGCTTTTTGTTAGTGAATTCATAGCACCTTTACTTGCTGAGTAATTTACTTGACCAACATTACCAGTTTCACTCACAATCGAAGAGATGTTTACAACTGCCCCAAATCTTTTTTTACTCATAGCCTTTAGTGCCTCACGACAACCAATAAAAGCCGAATTTAAATTAGTCTTTATAACACTATCAAAATCTTCTAATTTCATTCTAAGAGCTAATTTATCATTTGTAATTCCCGCATTGTTCACAAGATAAGACAATTCTCCATCACTTGAGACTATAGTTTTAACAGCTTCTACAAATCCATTTTCATCACTAGCATCAAAACAGATAACAGCCGCCTCACCTCCAGCTTTTTCTATCATATCTTTAAGTTCATCTGCTAAAGAAGGATTTGAACGATAATTTATCCAAACTTTAAGCCCATAACTTGCCAAAACTTTAGAAATTTCAGCTCCAATCCCCTTACTCGCACCTGTAATAAGTACATTTTTCCCAGTGAAATTCATATTTTAACCTCAGTTTATAAAATTTTTAATTATCATATAGAAAATTTTATAAAAAGGTGCAGTTTATGAGAAAGATTTTTACAATAATTATATTTTTATCACTTTCACTATTTGCAGATAAAATAGAGCGTATTGAATTAAAAACATTAAATAATGACACTATAAAAATTACAAATTATGAAGGAAATTTTATATTTAAGGATGCAAAATACTATAAAAAAAATATCCTATTTTTTTTCTTTGGTACAGAGTGTCCATATTGCATCAAAGAGATTCCAGAAATCAATAAGTTAGAGTTGGAACAAAATGAATTAAAAATTATCGGTATACATGCTCAATATAAAATCGCAGATAAGAACCTTAAACATTTTATCAAAGAAAAGAAAATCTTGTTTGAAATACTATCAAACTCCAGTGTTTTAAAAATAGTAAACCATTTAAAGAAGAGAAAAATGTGGATAGGAGGAGTGCCTTATTATGTTTTTATAGATGCACATGGAAACTTAGAACCTATGGACTTTAAAGAAGTTTTGAAGAAATTTTAAACTACTTTAAATAACCATCCCAGATAAAGCTTCAATTTAAAGCCAAATCTGATTTTACAATTTTATGTTTGATTGATTCAATATCAAGATTTTGTTTACAAACGATTTTCTTTCCACGATTACTTGTGGCAATAAAATCAACAATTTCAACATCAAAAGAAATTCCTTTTTTTACAAGTTTGTTTAATCCTGCCAAAATTTCATTTTTATCAATATCACATCGATTTTTCTCTACCAATACTTTTACTTTTCCAGGCTCACTTTGTTGATATTGTATATTAGAAACCACTTCCGTTGACAAATTATGACCTACATATAAAGTGGATGTGGAAATGAGTCTATAATCATCAGCAACAAGGTAATCTTGAGAACGACCTTTAATATTATGTACACTTTTAGCAATATCACTATTATCAAAATAAGATATATCCCCATCAACTTCATCAGAAGTTTTATAGTTGATAAACGGCATCACAAAATTATCAAGAGAAGTTCCAATAATTTCTTGATTAACTACACGAGGAATACCATAGGCATTCATAAAATGATAATCACCAAAATCTAATTTATATGCACCAACTACACGCTCAGTATGACCATAATCAATAAAAATAGAAATATCACCAAAAAAAGCTTTTAATATTTCAATATCTTGAGCATGTACTGTTTCCGAGGTAAGGATAATCCCTTTTATTGCCAATGGATCTAAATTATATGCTTTTGAAGAAGAGACAAAGTTTAATATTACACTTAAATAGCCAAAAAGAAATTTTGGTTTGAACTTCAGTGCTTGCTTATAAATAAATGGAAATTTTTCACTAGAGACATAACTAGATGTTACATTTAAAAAATTATCTACAGGTTCATAATCCCAATAAACATCTTTTTCTACATCTACAACTTCCCGTCCTTTAAGTAAAATAGACCTATCTCTTAAATTGTATCCACCTTTCTCTAAAGTGAAAACTGAATATGCTTTATGTTTAGCACGACTAGTATATATAGGGTGATAAAATTTTGTAGGTGAAGAGCTAGATCCCCCACTAAAATATGCAACAGCTTTTTCCCTGCTTTGTGTATACATCTCTTCAATATGCTTTTTAATATCTTCTTTTGCCATTGTAGGAAATTTTTGCAAATCATCAAGAGATTTAAAATCACTTGCACTTACACCATGTTTTGCAAAACTTTGCTGATAAAATTGTATATTTTGCTCAGCAAACAATATTGTTTCTAATGTTTTATTATATAAGTAGTCTTCTTGAAATTGTTTATCACCTTCTTCAAATTGCTTATAAACTTCTAAATAATGAGAATAAAGAGTCCCATACCTCTTTTCAATAGGAATACTTCCATATAAAGTCCCTAAAAACGTTTTTAATGACTGAGGCATATTGTAGTAAACATGTTTATATAAATGTGCTACACTGTCAAACGAAAATTTCATTGCTATAACCTTACTTTTGATATAAGTAATTGTAGATAATTACTTAAGGGTATATCGACAATTATTTTAATTAATAAAGTTATTTTTTTAATTATTTAATATAAA
>Ga0256834_1001171_pt1 | contig 18248 bp, 18 predicted proteins | sample 4281140metaG_FD_190536 | JGI IMG/M metagenome (GOLD analysis project Ga0256834, IMG submission 190536) | Hydrothermal vent microbial communities from East Pacific Rise, Pacific Ocean - 4281-140 | ecosystem: Environmental > Aquatic > Marine > Hydrothermal vents | place: Pacific Ocean: East...
CCTTGAGAACCATGAAGCGGATATCTACTTCGTCGCGAGCGTTCAGGAGGAGGTTGGCCTCAGGGGTGCTAAAGTTGCGAGCTACGCAATAGACCCCGAGATAGGCATAGCGATGGACGTCACCTTCGCCAAGCAGGTCGGGGACAAGGGCAAAATCGTTCCAAAGCTCGGCGGCGGGCCGGTCATGGACGTTGGGCCGAACATCAACCCTAAGCTGAGGGCCTTTGCCGACGAGGTGGCAAAGAAGTACGGCATTGAGCTTCAGGTTGAGGCATCCCCAAGACCCACCGGCACGGACGCCAACATAATGCAGATTAACCGCGAGGGCGTTGCAACCGCAGTTCTGAGCATACCCATAAAGTACATGCACAGTCAGGTTGAGACGGCAGACCTGAGGGACATCGACAAGACCATAGAGTTCGCCAAGCACCTCCTCGAGGAGCTTAAGCCAATGGACCTGACGCCCTGAACTCGAAAGGTTTAATTTCTTTTCTCCCCTATATTCTCCGGGGAAGCCCCGTGATACTGGTCTCTCCTATCGGCAACATCGATGAGTGGCTCGTTAATGAGGTCGTTGACTTCGTTGGGGATTACTACTATCGCTTCGGTGTGAAGGTTAAACGGGGTCCTGTGATTCCGGTCAGACCGTTTTTAAGCGCTTACAACCCCTACAGGAACCAGTATCTCGGTAGGATTTTCCTCCCAACGCTCTCGCTGATGGGCAGAAGGCTTAAGGCGAGGGCTGTTCTCGGTCTGACGGAGCTTGACCTCTACGAGGAGGGACTGAACTTCATCTTCGGTCTCGCGAATCCGTCGCTGAAAGCGGCCGTTGTTTCAATCCACAGACTTAAACCCGAGTTCTATGGAGAAAAACCGGACGAGGGACTTCTCATGGAGAGGACGGTAAAGGAGGCGATGCACGAACTCGGCCACGTCTTCGGCCTGGAGCACTGCCCCAACGTGAGGTGCGTGATGCACTTCTCCAACTCGATATACGACACCGACGTCAAAACACCCTTCTACTGCTCCTCCTGTGAGGAAAAGCTCAGAAGAAACCTGGAGGTGGAGGGATGATTGAGGTTGAGGTTAAGGGATACGCCGATGATGAGGTCTTCGAGAGGGTCAGGGAGCGCTACAGGTTCGTGAGGAGGGAATACCACGAGGACACTTACTACCAGCATCCCTGCAGGGACTTCTCAAAGACCGATGAAGCCCTCAGGATTAGAATCCGCCGTTTCAACGGCCACTTTGAGGCTTTCCTGACGTACAAGGGTCCCAAAATGGACAGCGTATCGAAGACGAGGGAGGAAATAGAAGTGCCAATCGAGGACCCGGATAAACATGCGATGATTCTCGAGGCCTTGGGCTTTCGGGAGGTCATGACAGTGGAAAAGGTCAGGGAGAAGTTCTACGTTGAAAAGGGGATAACGATAACCCTCGACGATGTGGAAGGCCTCGGAAAGTTCATCGAGATTGAAGCAATGACGGAGAGCAGGGAAAAGGTTCCAGAACTCGTCGAAAAGCTCAGGAAGATACTGATTGAGCTTGGTGTTTCCAAGTTTGAGAGGAAGTCGTACCTCGAGTTGCTCCTTGAGAAGGGAGGGAGCTGATGAGGAAGCTTGAAGAGTTCTTCAAACTCAAAAAACGCCAGAAGAGGCCGGACCTCGAGGTTCTTGAGGAGATTGAGGAGAGGGTTAAGTCTGGAAACGTTGAAGGTGCCATTGCGCTCCTTGAGGAGCTTGAGAGGCCGCAGAACACATTCGTTGCAATCAGGCTAATCCTCAGGAACCTCATCAGCGCCGCGAAGAGTTCGGGAGAGACTGGACGCTGGCTATACTTGGGCCTTCTCAAGGATTTAATCCCCCACGTCAACGGCATTCCAAGCGAGCGCGCCAGGGCAATGCTCTTCGGCGACTTGGCCGTCGCTTTCTACCTGCTGGGTGATGAGTTTGACGGTGATTTTGCACTCAGAAGCGCCATAAACCTTGCTTCAAACCACCCCGACGTTCTCAGGGATATACTCTTCGAACTCATAGACTCGGGGCTTCTTCCAAAGGCCGCATACGTTATGAAAACCGTTAAAAACCGGGCCGGCCTGGACGTTGTTCTCTCCCATCTTGCGGACCTCTTCTACAGGGCGGGTGAGGAGGAAAAAGCCCTGTCAGTTGTGGACCACATAGAGAACCCCTTTCACAGGGCGGTTGCCCTCTACTACATTGCAACCTTTGAGATGACCCGGAACAGGGAGAAGGCCCTAGCCTACCTCCAGCGGGCGATTGAGGAAGCCGAGAAGATTGATGACCCCGATGCCAGGCTTGAACTCATGATGAAGCTCAACGAGGTGCTCCATGAGGTCATGGGGGAGGGTCTCAGTCTCGTCGAGCTTTTAAAAGGGACAGAAGCTCGGACGGAGTAAACGCGGGCGGAAGGTTGAGTTTTTTTGCAACTAAAAGCGACTTCGGAACTTTCACACCCAGCTCAAGAAGCTCCTCGACCCTATCCGCGACCTCTTTGGGAGTTCCCTGGAAAGCAACCGAGCCATCCTTCATAACGATAATTCTGTCCGCGTTCTCAAAGAGAAACCTGGAGTCGTGCTCGCTCATCAGAACCGTAAAGCCTTCCCCTTTCAGCTTCTTAACCACATCGAGCACGTCCCTCTTTCCCCTAGGGTCAAGTTCGGCTGTTGGTTCGTCGAGAACGAGAACTGGAGTTCTCATGGCGAGGACGCAGGCTATGGCGAGTCTCTGCTTCTCGCCGCCGCTCAGGTTGGGGGGAAACTCCTCCCGTTTGTCCTCAAGTCCGACTACCTTAAGCGCCCACTCTATGCGCTCCTCTATCTCTTCCCTCGGGAGACCGATGTTTTCAAGCGCGAACGCTACCTCATCCTCAACGGTCATGTTGAACAGCTGGCTTTCGGGGTTCTGGAGGACGAGACCAACCACAGTTGAAAGCTTGGACACTGGGGTTGAGGTGGTGCTCATGCTTTCCCCGGTCCTCGGGTCCTTGATTAAAACCTCACCCGAAAAGCTCCCGGCTATTGACTGGGGTATTATGCCGTTCAGGGTCAGGCAGAGGGTTGATTTCCCGCTGCCGCTCGGTCCGATTATGCCCACGAGCTCACCTCTCTCAACCGAGAACGAAACGTTCCTCAGGGCGTAGCCCTCTGTGTTTCTGTACCTGAAACTGACGTTCCTGACGTCGATTACCTTCATTTCCTGACCACCCTCGGAAGGAGGAAGGCAACGCTGATTATGAACACCAGCGTCGAGAATATCTCCAGCCTTCCAATCCACATGAGCAGGATGTAGAGTATTTTCAGGTCAACGGGCATTGAGGGAGACGTTATTCCAACGCTCAGACCGACGTTTCCCTGTGCCGACGCAACCTCAAAGAGGGCGTTTGCCAGACTGGCCTTGACCCTTATCATCGTGTAAATCGTTCCGAAGAGGAGGAAGGCAAGGTACGTCATCGTAAAGCTCATGACCTCCTGTATGTCCTCCTCGCTGAAAACGTAGTTGCCGACCTTTCTCTTTATAACGGCTCCCCTCGGGAGTATCGCGCTCTCAATGGTCCACTTAAGGCTCTCGTACATGAGCGTAACTCTAATCAGTTTTATTCCTCCGGCAGTGCTTCCAGCTCCGCCGCCTATGACCATGAGAATCGCGAGTATGAACTTGGCAACCTCTGGATAATTGGAGAGGCTCGTTATCTGGAAGCCCGTACAGCTTATGGCCGAGACCGCATGGAATATGGCACCCTGAAGGGCCTGGCCGATTGGGTCCCCCACCTGGTACAGGCTGTAGGCAATCAGCGCTACCGCGGGCAGGAGAAACACGAACATGTACCTGACCTGAATATCCTCAAAGAAGGGCTTGAGGGACTTGCTTTTGAACACCTTGTAGTGAACGGTGAAGTTGACGGCACCCATTATCATCAGGAATATCGTGACGGCGTTTATTGCTGTGCTGTGGAAGTAGCCTATGCTCTGGTCGTGTGTGCTCATACCACCGGTTCCAAGGCCGGTCATTGCGTGGGTCAGCGCGTCAAAGAGGTTCATGCCGTTGATGTAGTAGAGGTATACGCCGACGAGCGTGAGTCCGAGGTATATCTCGAATATAACCTTGGAGGTGTTGACGAGGTTGGGAAGGATTCTCTCGCTCCTGGCTTCGGCCCTGTAAAGCCTGGCCGCCGCGACCCCCGGTCTGATGAGTATCGAGAGGGCGACGAGAACTATTCCAATACCCCCAAGCCACTGCATCCAGGCACGCCAGAAGAGCAGCATCTTAGGATAGCTCGAGAGGTGGCTCATCATCGTAAGTCCAGTCCCCGTCCACGCGCTCATGCTCTCAAAGTATGAGTCCACAAACGACATGTGGGCGATTTTCATGAACGGAACAACGCTCACGAAGGACGCGAAGAGCCATGTAAAGGCCGCCGCAATCATGGCCTGCCTCAGGTTTACGTCTTCTATCTTGCTGGAGTGCCTTCCCAGCCATGCACCGAGGAGTATGCAGAAGGCACCCGGGGCGGCGAAGTATATGGCGTACTGTACCTCCTTAGGGTAGAACCACACGAGGAGAACCGGAAAGAAGTAGGCCAGTCCGACACCCTGAAGTATCGGTCCTATCAGGTTTCTGACGACGAAGAGGTCTGCTGAAACGTTGATTCGTCTGCCGAACTCGAGCATTCCCTCACCGTCCGTAGGCATAGGGGCGGGCTTCAATAAAAGGTTTTTCGTCCTTCGTAAGGTTTAAGGGTAGCCTAACATAGGAACAACGGTGGTGAAAGTGGAGGAAGTTGATGCACTCATAAAGGCAGGTGAAATCGCGAGGAAGGTCAAGGAAGAGGTAAAGGGCATGATAAAGCCCGGGGCAAAGCTGCTTGACATAGCGGAGTTCGTTGAGAAAAGGATAGTTGAACTGGGCGGTAAGCCGGCTTTTCCCTGCAACCTCTCGCTCAACGAGGTGGCGGCACACTACACCCCGTACAAAGGCGATGAGACGGTTCTGAAGGAAGGCGACTATCTGAAGCTCGACCTCGGTGTCCACGTTGACGGCTACATAGCCGACACGGCCCTCACCTTCCGTATCGGCATGGAGGAGGACGAGCTGATGGAAGCGGCGAGGGAAGCTCTCGAGAACGCGATAGCGACCGTTAGGGCCGGGGTTATGGTCAGGGACGTTGCCAAGGCCATCGAGGAGACGATACGCGGTAAGGGGTTCAACCCCATAGTGAACCTCAGCGGGCACAAGATAGAGAGGTACAAGCTCCATGCGGGGGTGAGCATACCCAACGTCTACAGGCAGGCGGACACCTACGTTCTCAAGGAGGGGGACGTTTTTGCGATAGAACCATTTGCTACCACTGGCGCGGGTCAGGTAATTGAGGTTCCCCCGGCGCTGATTTTTATGTACGTTCGCGATAGGCCCGTCAGAATGCTCCAGGCGAGAAGGCTGCTCATGCACATCAAGCGCGAGTACAAAACCCTGCCCTTTGCATACCGCTGGCTTCAGGGGTTCCTGCCGGAGGGACAGCTCAAGATGGCGCTGGCCCAGCTTGACAAGGCCGGTGCGATATACAGCTACCCCATACTGCGCGAGGTCAGGGGAGGTGCAGTAACCCAGTTTGAGCATACCGTCATCGTTGAGAAGGACGGTGCCTACGTAACGACGTGAACTCCCTTCTCTTTTGTTGTTTCAGAATAACTACAACATCTCGAGTCCCGCGCTTCTATGGGAAGTTTTTGGGAGAAGTTAAAGGAGGAGTGAATCTCCTCAAGGGACGGAGAAGTCCGCATCTCTTTTTCTAACCTGGCGTTAGGTTGCGGGTTCTTTCAAACACGTGGAATTGAGTCATGTTTTCTATTTCTCAACGTCCGAAGGACGTTTTGATGGTTGAAAACGATAGAGGGGTAGAAATTTGAGTAGGAACCCCCTCAACGGGCTCGGCAACTTTAAGGTGGAGATGCCAACTTTGGTCAAACTTTGCCTGCGCAAAGTTTGGTTGGCGCCGGGGCAGGGATTTGAACCCTGGCGGGCGGACGCCCACGGGATCTCGAGTCCCGCGCCTTCCCAGGCTAGGCTACCCCGGCGCGGTTTTTGGTTCTTCGGGCCCTTTTATAAATCTTTCCGCGAAAAATTTATTAACTAAAATTAACTAAAATTCGAGCGGTTGCAAAGGTTTAAATCTCCCGAAAACCAAGATATAACTGGAGGAGGTGGCAGAAATGGTCGGAATTCAGGTGCAGGAGGTAATGACCGACAGGTTCCAGAAGATAGACATCGATGCCCCGCTTTCTGAGGCGATTGGTATATTCGAAAAGGAAGACCCCGACCTAATTCTCGTGTTTGATGGTAACCTGTATAAGGGTGTTCTGACCCAAGACCTTATTATCCGCTCCCACCTCAAGTGGGACCCGACGAGGGCCAAGGTTAGGGACGTTTACAAACCCGCCCCGGTCATAAAGCCTGACGAGGACCTTAGCAAGGCCGCTAAGCTCATGATGGAGGTTGACCTCCGCTCGCTCCCCGTTGGGGAGAGCAAGGCTGAAATCATCGGCGTTATAAACGATATAGCCGTCCTTGAGAGGGTGGCTGAGACAGACTTCGGCAAGAAGAAGGTTGAGGAGTTCATGACCAAGGACGTCATAACCCTTAAGCCCGACGATACCGTCGCCAAGGCCCTCGCGACGATGCGCGACCACGCCATATCGAGAATCCCGATAGTCGACGAGGAGGGCAGGCTTGAGGGTCTTGTAACGCTCCACGACCTTATACTCCGCTTCATCAAACCCCGCTTCAGGGCAAAAGCCGGTGAGCTGGCCGGTGAGAAGATACCTCCCTTCAGCATGCCCCTCCGCGACGTCATGATTAGAGGTGTGATAACCGTTCTCCCGGACGCTAAGATCAGGGAAGCGGTCGCTACGATGAGGGACAACGATATAGATGGCCTCGTCGTCGTCAACGAGGACAACAAGGTCGTTGGAATCCTCACGGTCAAGGACCTGCTCCTGCCGATTTCAAAGATGACCGAAAAGGAGGCGAAGTTTTACCTCCAGCTTGGCGGAGACGCCTCACTGCTCAGCGACTTCACAAGGGAGAGAATCATTGAGGACATCAAGCGCTTTGTAGAGGGCTACGAGGATTTACTCGGTCAGGAGGGCATAATATACCTCCACATAAGGCGCTTCCCCGAGAAGTTCAGGGGAGTCCACCTATACCAAGCCAGGATGCGTGTCGTTACCGACAGGGGAGTTTTTGTGGCTACCGGCGAGACTTGGGGGGCCATTCAGGCCGTTCACGACGCGTTGAGGGCCATCGAAAGGCAGTTGCTTCAGAAGGCCGAGCTGGAGAAGGACACGCGCTACGCTAAGCGCTTCCTTGAGAAGCTGGGCCTTTGAACTCTCCAAACTCCCTTTCTAAAATTTTAAGCTGGTTCTCGTCGAGGGTGTTGGGGTCCAAGGTTAGGACGAGTTCTCCACCGTGTATCAGAACCCTGTCCTTCAGGTCGAGGAGGAACCTGAGTGCAGGCGTAAAGCCGTTTTCAAGTATTAGGTACTCGAAGGCGTCTAGATAAACCGTCCTGTACCCTGATGAAAGGGCCTTCGAAACGAGGTCTAGGAGAATACCGAGCTTTGTGGGGCTTATCGCATAGACGAGGGGGGATTTCTCGATTTCTCCCTCCTGAACCCGCGTTATCCAGAACACCATCGAGTTCGGGCTTAACACAGACTTCAAAAAGTTCAGCTCGCTTCTGGTTATGGCAACTATTCCCTCTTCGCCGAGGGATTTAAGCATATCCTTCGCCGCTTCATGGTCGGTGTAAACAACCGTCCCAGACTCTGCAACGGCCTTCCTCACGGGTGGTAGCTGAATTCTCGGCCACAGGACAACGCCGAGGGCGCCTATCGCCATCATAACCCTGAAGACAGTGCCGAGGGTGAAGCCCCAGGGCAGGAACCATTTGAGGGTGGCCGTGTACGGGTATGTCGCGTTCAGCATTCCCAGAAGAATCATCCCAATCGGGAACAGCTTGGGTATGAACCCTTTTGTGAGGGAGTACTTCAGTATGATTATTCCAAGGTACAGGTAGCCGGCCGCGTACACGATTACTGGGAGGAGCGTCTTCGTGGTAAAGCCGAGCGACAGCTCACCCACGTTGGTAACGATAATCCAGAAGTATCCGAGAACGCCGATGGCAAGGGGGAACGTCATCTTGGCCATGCTGGGTTCTTCCTTGATGTATTCGGCCGCTATTATCATAAGAACCCCTTGGAAGAGTGTGTTGACCATGTCGAGTGCAAAGGCTACCCCCGGGTTGAGGTGGAATCCGAGGGGGGCAAGCAGGAACCTCTCGGGGTCCATCGCGGCGAGGAAGAAGGAGACGGCTATGTAAATCCACCCGCGGTTTCTTTCCCGGTACGCTTTGTGGAGCGCAACTCCAAAGAGAACCCACCGTGAGACGAGGTTGAGGGCGTAGACGATGCTCAAAGTCCACGCACCTCTTTCTCCTGCTTTACGATGACGAGGCTGTTTGGAGGAACGTTCTTGTCTATAATCGCCCCCGGTCCTATGAACGAATTGCTTCCGATTTTCCTTCCGGGGTAGATGCTGACGTTGATGCCGACCTTCACGTTGTGCCCGATTATCGCCCCGAGCTTGTGTCTGCCGCTGTCTTCAAGCTTGCCCTTAACCTCGACCTTGATGTTTCCCCTGTCGTGCCTCAGGTTGGCCGTTATCGTTCCCGCTCCGAGGTTTGTGTTCTCGCCGATTATCGAGTCGCCGACGTAGTTGAGATGGGGGGCGTTGCTGTTGTCCATTATTATGGAGTTCTTGACCTCGACGGCGTTCCCTATGTGGCAGTTGTTGCCTATGCTTGTGTACGGCCTTATGAAGCAGTTGGGCCCTATCCTCGATTTCCTGCCAATCTTTACTGGGCCGATTATATAAGCCCCGCTCCTGACGACGGTTCCCTCTCCGATTTCAACGGGAGGAACTATCACAGCCCCCTCTTCAACGGTTCCCCTTATCTCATGTTTGAGCTTGCTCTTGAGGAGGTACTCGTTGAGTTCCAGCAGGTTCCAGGGCATTCCAATGTCGTTCCAGTAGCCTTCGTAGGGAACCGCTATAACCTTTAAGCCTGCCTCAATCATCAGGTTTATCGTGTCGGTTATCTCATACTCACCGCGCTCACTCAGGCCGGTCTTTGCTATGAACTCAAAAACGCTTGAACGGAAGGCGTAGATGCCGAGATTGGCATAGCCGGGGACTTTGCCGGGCTTTTCGAGGATTGAAACTACGCGGTTTCCGTGCACGTCTACCTTTCCGAAGTGGCTTAAATCCTCGAAGTGCTTGACAACGATTGCCACATCTGCCCTCTCCCTTCTGAAGGCCGAGACAAGTTCCCTGACGGCGTCCTCCTCAAAGTAGATATCGCCGTTGGCGACGATGAACTCCTCCTCAACGCTCTCCCTGGCGCTCTCGATTGCCTTTGCGGTTCCCTCGCCGGGAAGCTGCTCAACGTAGGTTATCGGCTTGCCGCCAAACTCGTCCCCAAGCGTCTCCATTATCTTTTCCTTCTTGTAGCGGACCACTACCACGAACTCGTCCACGAAGGGGTACAGGTTCTCCAGAACGTATTCTATAATCGGCCTGTTGGCAACCTTGAGGATTACCTTCGGCCTGTCGTCGGTGAGCGGTTTCAGCCTCTCACCCTTTCCGGCGGCGAGCACAACAGCCTTCACGCTATCACCTCCAAGATTAGGGCGAGGATGGGAATCAACCCAAAGATTGCCAGGAACTTCCTATCGTTCCTTTCGGCGAGGGTTTCGAGAACTCTCATCGTCAGCAGGCTTACAACAAAGGCCAGCAGGAACGCCGTAAATGGAACCCAGGCGGGTCCGTCTGGCTTCCAGGTTCTAATCATGGCTAGTTTGAAGACGAAATACGCCGGGGCAACCATAAAACCCCACTCAAGGCTCTTCTTCACGCTGTGCCCGGGGACGACGAGTCCCGCCGTTACAAAGCCTGTTCTCGCCAGGGTTCCGAGGACTGAAAGTCCCTGGAGTATACCCCCCGAGAGGGCGTCGAGAATGCTGGGCTGTTCGGGTAGCTTTTCGTCTATCCTCTTTAAAATGGCCAGCTTCGGCCACAAAAGTGCCATTAAAATCAAAAACACCCCGATTCCAGCGTTTATTATCAGGGAGCTGAAATCCGAGACCGCGCAGGAGAACCTCTCAAGGGGGTAGCCCACCGTGACGGTAAAAACCGCTGCGAAGACAATGAATTTAAGTTCAGGGTCGTAAATTCCCTTCATCGCTTTTATCAACATTTCCGAAAACCTCTCCCGGTATCTAAAGAGAACTGCAAAGGTTATTCCAAGGTAAGCCGGAACGAGGAACTCCGTTTGGTTTACGAGGGGCGAAAAGAGACTCCCCTCTGGGTTCAACGGAAGCCATGAAGCCAGTGCGGTGATTATTCCCGTCAACACAGCCGAGGAAAGTGAGTCCATTCCCATCCCACAGTCAATTTTTAAACGCTTGAACATAAACTTTTCGCGGTGGGGAACATGAGAGTTACGATACTCTATGAAAACCATTCTGGCTTTAAAAAGGGTCTCCTCGGAGGACACGGCTTTTCGGCCCTCGTTGAGGGGAACGGAAGGAGGGTGCTCGTCGATACCGGAACGGATGGAAAGGTTCTCCTCAGCAACATGGAGGCCCTGGGCATCGAGCCGGATTCAATAGACTACCTGTTCATAACGCACGGCCACTACGACCACACCGGTGGCCTGAAGGCGCTTCTCAAAGCCCGCTCGAAGCCTTTAAAAGTAATCGCTCACCCGGGAATATTCCAGAGGAGGATTGCGCTGAAGCCGAGGAGAAGGGAGATAGGGATTCCCTTCACACGGGAGGAGCTTGAGGAGTTCGGCGCCGAGTTCGTTCTGAGAAAGGAGCCTTTTGAGTTCGTGGAAGGCTTTACAAGCTCCGGCGAGATTGAAAGATTTACCTGGGACAGGGCAGTGGGATACCTCCCGGATGGGACGAAGGACCCGGTCAGGGACGACATGGCGCTCATCCTCGACCTCGGCGATTCAACGGCCGTAATCACCGGTTGCGGACATTCCGGGGTCATCAACATCGTCAGGCACGCCGAGAAGGTCAGCGGGAAGCCCGTAAAGGCCCTAATCGGAGGACTGCACCTGATTGGCGCGAAGGGAGAACTTCTTGAAGACGTTGTCAAAAACGTCAAAGCCAGACTCTACGCGGGCCACTGCACGGGGCTTGAGAGCTTTGCATACCTCCGCTGTCGGCTCGGGAAGCGGGTCGAACCAATCCACGTGGGCAAGACCATCGAGCTTTAGCGATACGTTTTTATATTTTCGCACCATTTTGGTTTTTAGAGCATACTAAAGGAGGGTGGAGATATGGGGCTTGGTGCCATAATTGACAAACTCAATCGGTATGAAGGACTCTTTGAAAAGCTCGGTCTCCTCATCGTTGCGGTGTTTTTCCTGATGGTGATAGCGGGCTTTAGCGACGCCTCCTCCGTGGGCAGGATAATGAGCCTTGTACTGCTCTTCCTGATTGCGCTGGCTTCCCTCGTTGGGGTAATCATCTACCGCTCGCTCGATTGAATACCTTTTTAAGGCCCCTCCCCAACCTTTTCTCCGCGAGATTGAGGGAGGGGTGAGAATGAAGAATCCGTTTGAGAAGATGCCGACGGTTCTTACCGCTGACGAGCTAATCGATAAAGCCTTTAGAAGGGCCGAGAAAGCGGCCTCTGCTTACAACCCCCCCGGCGGGAAGGTCGCGAAGGCGAGGCAGAGGGAAGAGCTTAGAGTTAGAACGGTTTCGAACGTCGTTCGCGACAACCTCCGGAAGATACTCGACAGAACGCCCGGTGTCTCGACGCTCCCGAAGTTCTATCAGGAGTTAGTTGACACGCTCGTCGATAGGGACCAGTTCCACCGCTCGCTGGCGAGGGTCAGCTGGGCGGTAAAGACCATCAGGACTCTTGAGCAACGCTACGTGGAGAAGATACGCTTTGAGAGGGACCCGAAGGAGATAGCCAAGCTCAGGAGGGCTTTCTACGGCCGAGTTGCGGACATACTCCACGAGATTGACGACGATTTGCGCTATCTGAATCAGGCAAGAAACGTTCTCAAGGAGTTGCCCGTCGTCGATTTGGAGCTACCAACGGTCGTCATAGCCGGCCATCCGAACGTGGGCAAGAGCACGCTTTTGAGGGCTTTGACCAACGCGAAGCCGGAAGTTGCGAGCTACCCCTTCACGACGAAGGGAATAAACGTCGGCCAGTTTGAGAAGCACTACCTCCGCTACCAAGTCATAGACACGCCCGGTCTGCTCGACAGACCTCTCAGCGAGAGGAACGAAGTTGAGAAGCAGGCGATACTCGCTTTGAAGCATCTCGGGGATGTTATCGTCTACATCTTCGACCCGAGCGAGTACTGCGGCTTTCCAATCGAGGAGCAGATGCACCTCTTCGAGGAGATACTGAGCGAGTTCGGGGAGTTCCCGTTTATAGTCGCGATAAACAAGGTTGACATAGCGGACGAGGAGAAAACTAAGGCCGTCGAGGAGTTCGTCAAAGCAAAAGGACTTGAGCCCGTTAAGATTTCCGCCCTGACGGGTGAGGGGCTTGATGAGCTCAAGAGGAGAATAATAGCGATTGTCGAGCCGAAAGCTAGGGAGCTGGCGAAGAAAATTATGGAAAAAGAACTTTCGAAGTTCAGGGAAGAGGTTTAATCCCGTTCATCCTGACGGCTCTTTTCCAATTTTGAAAATCAGAATCAGTCAAAGGCAAATTAGAAAAGGGTTCAGGCGTTCTCCTCCTTAAGGAGAACAGCGTTTACAACTCCATCCTGACCGGGCCTGCTGGTGACGACGGCCTTCCCAATCTCGGTCTCGATTATTGCCCCCTTGGTGATGATGTTTCTCCTTGCGTACTGCCTGTTGGCGGGGTTTTCAACGACTCCGAGGATTTTGACCTTCCTGCCCTTTCCACCCTCGAAGACGTTCGCGTAGAGTGCCTCGACGAGGCGAACCTTCCTGTTGCCGCCGTAGGTTCTGATTATCTTCCTCTTCTCCCTCTCCTCTGCAACCCTTGTATTGGCCGGTTCTCTTCCAAGCTCCCTCTTCCTCTTCTTCCTCGCGAGGACAATCCTTCCACCCGAGGGCTTCTTGAGTGACCTTCCCTGCCAGATTGCCATTTATCTCACCTCGATTAGCCTGATGAACCCATCGCCACTTTCGGGAGTTTATTTATAAGCTTTTCTTAGGGGGAACGCTTTTAAATCATTCCCTTATTACTAATAACGGTGGTTCTCATGGGAGCACTTGATGCATTCTCAAAGGCGTTTTCGCTCGTTGGAGACAACAAGAGGATTTACTTTCTCGTCTTGGGTGTAACACTATTTCTGAACGCCCTCAACACTTTCCTCTTCAGGAGTTCTAATCAGGTTCCCATCCATGAGAACATCTCTTCAAACGTCATTTTTGAGCAGTACGGGGCCAGACCGGAAACATTTCTCACGCACGATGTGCGGTTTGTCCTCCTGAAGTTGCTCATTACAATCGTTCTCCTGTCCTTTGTTCAATACAGCTCGGTTAAGGCCTACTTCCTGTCCTTAGAAGATAAGGAGTATTCGATGTCTCAGCTTTTTGTTTCCGCACTCGTAAAGGTGCCCGCGGTGATACTCATCAACCTCCTCGCCTACGTGGTGACTTTAGTTTTCATTGTAGTTCCCGTCGCCGTTCTTCTCTTCGGGGTGGTGACCCTCAGCTTGGGTGTAATCTTTCTGGGGATTCTGCTGTTCTTCCTCGTGTTTCCGCTGGTGCTGACGTTTTTTGCCCTCGTGATTCCCGCGTACGTTGAAACGGAGAAAGTAAGTGCCTTCATCGAGGCCTTGAAGTTAACGCTCGAGAATTTGGCGAGCAGTTTTGGCTACGGAATTCTCATACTCCTCCTCGGCATAGGCGTTGGCATATTAACCGCCCCATTCGTCGCTGTATCCATTGCACTCAGCGCAAATCCCCTCGTGCTGGCCCTTGTGGAGGCCCCATTCAACGCCTTTCTCGTGTGCTTCCTGTGGGCAAGTGGCGTTCTCCTCTACAGGGACTTCAAGGGAATTAAGGGAAGAAAAGAGGAGTTCCTTTACTGATACCTCTTCTTTTTCGCGGCCTCGACGAGTCCCCTGAATACAGGCGCCGGGTTCATGGGCCTCGACTTGAACTCCGGGTGGAACTGGGTCGCTATGAAGTAGCTGTGCTCCGGCAACTCAAGTATCTCCATCCTCCTCTCGTCGTCGCCCGCTATTCCGCTGAAGACGAGGCCAGCGCTCTCGAACATTTCAATGTAGTCCGGGTTGACCTCCCAACGGTGCCTGTGCCTCTCGTAGACTATCTCCCTGCCGTAGAGCCTCTTCGCTAGGGTGTTCGGCTTTATGTGAACCGGGTAAGCGCCGAGCCTCATCGTACCGCCGAGCCTGTCCAAATCCCTCTGCTCCGGCATCAGGTCAACGACCGGATAAGGCGTCTGCGGGTCTATCTCCGTTGAGTGCGCCCCCTTAAGTCCAAGGACGTTGCGGGCGAACTCAACAACCGTCAGCTGGAAGCCAAAGCAGATTCCGAGGAACGGGATGTCGTTCTCCCTCGCGTAGCGTATCGCCATCATCTTGCCCTCGCTCCCGCGCGCTCCGAAGCCTCCGGGGACGATTATACCATCAACGCCCTCAAGGAGCTTCGTTCCTTTTTTCTCGACGTCTTCTGCTTCAATCCATCTTATCTTAACCTTGACGTCGTTGGCGACGCTCGAGTGCTTGAGGGCTTCTTTTATACTCAGGTAGGAATCCACGAGTTTGACGTACTTTCCGACAACGGCTATCTCGACCTCTTCCGTAAGGTTCTTGTACCTCTCCACCATCTCCCGCCACTCGTCGAGGTCGGGCTCCCTCTCAGGAAGGCCGAGCCTCTTCACGAGGTACCTCGCGAGTCCCTCCCTTTCGAGCATCAGCGGAACCTCGTAGGTGTCCTCAACGTCGTAGGCGCTGACGACGGCCTCCTCTGGAACGTTGGTGAAGAGGCTTATCTTCCTCCTCGCGCTCTCCTCGAGGGGGTCTTCGGAGCGGGCAACTATGGCATCTGGCTGGATTCCAAGGGAGCGAAGCTCCTTGACGCTGTGCTGGGTCGGTTTGGTCTTCTGCTCGCCAACCACCTTGAGCTTGGGGACATACGTAACGTGGACGAAGGCGACGTTCTCCCTCCCCTCCTCAAGTTGCATCTGTCTCGCGGCTTCAAGGAAGGGCATTCCCTCAATGTCTCCAACGGTTCCGCCGATTTCGACGATAACGACGTCGTAGTCCCTCGCGATTCTCCTTATGCGCTCCTTTATCTCGTTTGTGATGTGCGGAATAACCTGAACCGTCGCGCCGAGGTATTCGCCCTTACGCTCCTTCTCGATGACGGCCGAGTAGACTTTTCCGGTGGTTATGTTGTGGTCGAAGCTTAGACTCGTGTCGAGAAAGCGCTCGTAGTTTCCGAGGTCGAGGTCAACCTCACCGCCGTCGTCGAGGACGAAGACCTCGCCGTGCTGGTAGGGGTTCATCGTTCCCGCGTCGTAGTTGAGGTAGGGGTCAATCTTGATGTTCGTCGTTCTGAAGCCCCTTGCCTTCATGAGCATGCCGAGAGAAGCGCTGGTGATTCCTTTCCCGAGACCGCTAACAACACCACCCGTAACAAAGATGAACTTCGTCATGGCAAAACCTCCAAAGGTTATGTGGGGCTTTGATTGGAGGGTGTTTAAAAAATTAACCGTCAAAGCTCGGCCTCAACGAAACCGTCGTCCTCTTCAAGCTCCCTTATCTCGTAGACCTTGAGGGGAACCTTCTTGAGAGCCTTACCAACAACGGCCTTGGCTATCCTTTCGGCGTGCTCTATCGTCTGGGCGTTGTAGACCTTGAGAGTCAGGTACATGCCGACGAGACCAACGTTTCCGATTACGAAGGCGCTCTCGAAGTGCGCCCCGCAGACGGGACACTGGGAGTAGCCGAGCTCCACCCTTACGAAGTCGAGCTTCTCCCTGTTGAGTGCCTTCGTTACCTTGCTCACCGCCACGTTTATCGCGTCCTCGCTCGTCTCAACATCCCTCACGATGATAGGCGCCTCGAGAACCACCAGATAGTCCCCCATCTCGCTCACCTCACCCGAATGCGAAAAGCCTGTCGTCTTCACCCCTAAACACGCCGAGCCTCACGCCGGCATCTATGAAGCCGTGCGCGTAGTTCAGAGCTGCAAAGGCGGTGACGTAGTCGCCCTTCTCGTAGTAGTACTTGGCGTCCTCAAAATAGCTCTTTGCCATCGTTAGGAAGTCCATTGCGACCGCGTGGAGAAGGCTCTTCTCGTGGACGGCTATCTCAAGTCGTTTGAGGGCCTCTTCAGTGATTCTAAAATACTTCTGGAGCTTCTCATCGGTTACCTCGCGCTCCACACCGCTCGCCTCGGTCGTGCTTTGAAAGTCTTCTTATAAACCTTACCTCAGAAACTTTGCCTGCGCAAAGTTTCATCAAACAAGCTTTTAGAAAAAGCTTGACCAAAAACTTGTAGCTCCTCACCACAATGGCTCAAATGATGGGTTTGCTTATAAAATCGCGCATTCCCAAAGGAGAACCGACTAAAACAACCCACACAAGAGGATTTACTCTCTTTTGACGCCCTTCGGGCGTTGATTTAAAGGTAAACCCATAATAAAGGAGCAACTTGATGATGTTCTCCAACTCAAAATGACCAATTGATAGGAAATCACTTGAAATTTAACCTCTAAAAAGAGCTACAAACCTTGTCAAACTTTGCGTTCAACCTTTAAGAAAGGCTGGCGAAAAACGAGCAAAAAGTCAGTAGTGCACTACCCAAAAACAACTTTAAAGAGGGTTTAATCGTCTCAAAAAGCTTTTTTACACGGTTTCACATTTTTTATCTGCGTCCGAAGGACGCCTTCTGGGTGAAACACCAAAAGTTGAGCAGATTTAGCAGAAAACCCCACTAAAACTTGCAACTTATAGAAAAAAATACACTTAATCTTCCGCCAGCGCTGAAGCTTTTGGAAAAAGCTTCACCAAAAGTTTGTGATTCTGCTTCAAAGCTCCTGCGTAATAGGATTTCAAAACCAAGCTAGTCGGTAGAGGCCCGAATTCACTTGACTCAGACTTTCCGCGCGGGTTCTACTTAAACCGCGGTCAGAAGGAGCGCTAAAGAGGTGAACCCCTGTAAAAGGCGCTTTCAAAGGAATTCATTTCATCAAAAGAGCAACTCAAAAAGAAATCCACTCAAAAACTACTCCCCAGAAGGGAATCACAAACCTTAGTCAAACTTCGCGTTCAGCCTTTAAGAAAGGCTGGCGAAAGGAGCGCCCTTCTCACCAAAGAGCAAGAAGTCAATCGTGCACTAACAAAAGAGCAAGTCCATAAAGGGTTTAACACTACAACAAAACTCCTTAAGATAGTTTCAACTTACCATCGGCGCCCTTTGGGCGCCTTCAAAGAGAGAAACACTCATATAGAGAGCCATGAAAAAGAAACTCCATTTTCACAATGAACACTTAGAATTAGCACAATACATTCCGCCAGCGCTTGCGCAAGCAAGGGCTGTAAAGGGGGGCAGTAGGGGCTGTCGCCCCCCTGGGGGTCCCGACGTCATCGCAACCCCGTACTCGTCGGGCGTTATTGAGTTCCTGAGAACAAATTATAAGGGTTGCTTTATCACTTTCTCCAGAACAGGAAAGTTTTTATGCTCAAATCAAGTAGTAACCTATCAGATAACTCCGGAGGAAACGGCATGAGAAACTGGAAGGTAACCATAACAGTGCTTCTCATAATGGCCGTTATCGTGATAGGTTATCGAGGTACAGTGCATAACAACAAACCGAACGAGTATTTTTATCCCGGACTCAGGTTTCAGGACAACATCACCGAAAAGGCCCTAGACTACGCTCAAAGCTATCACCCGAGCCGGCAATGGAGCGTAGCGACCCTCTGCATCTGGCCGAACAATACCGCTACCGTTCTGGTTTACGGCAACTACACGATAAACTGCGAGGGACTAACGTGTTCCAGAAAAGATGGCCTTCTCTACGCGGTGGACCTTAACCTCACCAACTTGGGGTTGCTGTCCTTTAAAAAAGTGCCTCTCAATGCCTACGATGAGCTAATTGACCGGTGTAAAAAGCTTGAAAACG
>Ga0256834_1001172_pt1 | contig 18243 bp, 14 predicted proteins | sample 4281140metaG_FD_190536 | JGI IMG/M metagenome (GOLD analysis project Ga0256834, IMG submission 190536) | Hydrothermal vent microbial communities from East Pacific Rise, Pacific Ocean - 4281-140 | ecosystem: Environmental > Aquatic > Marine > Hydrothermal vents | place: Pacific Ocean: East...
CACCCCCCCTGTTTTTCGATGATTTGTGTTTTTTAATAACAATTTTTCTCATTTTTTAACCATATAAATCAATTCAATTCTGGCTTTAAGCGTGGAGAATCCTATAATTACGGTGTGAAATTTTCAGCTTTAAATTTACCCCTCTCTTTCCTGTTTATTATAGGCACGAGCATAAGCTCTTTGGCTAATGCCGAGCTTGTCGGTAAAAAAATCGATAACAAAACACAGTGGGGGCAATGTAGCGTTAATCCATCGCAATCTTCTGCTTTCCAGTCAACATCAATCACTCAAAACCCTTACCCTGATGCTGTATATCTTGAAGCTGATTCTGGCTCCATTAAAGCCGAAGGTATTTCTAGGCTTCAGGGCAATGTGATCATCCAGCAAAATCAAACGCTCTTTAATACCAATAGCGCGAGCTTTGATAAAACCAATAATTTGGTTATCGCTAACGGTAATGTAATCCTTCGTACTAAGGGTGTGAAATTTAAAAGCAATTCAGTCAAATATAATTTGAAAAACCGTAGTGGTACTATTCAACAAGCAGAATATGAAGTGGGTAATGCCGAGAATAGAACCCAAGGTAAGAGCCAGAACATCGACTTGGTAAATCAAGATGAAATTAACCTCAAGCAGGCGACTTTTAGTAGCTGCCCTGTTGCAAACCCCAGCTGGCATATTCAATCGTCTGAAATAAAACTCAATAATAAAACAGAAACTGGGACAGCTAAAAATGTAACCTTCAATATAAAAGGTGTACCTGTTTTCTATTTCCCTAAATTCAATTTTTCATTAAACAACAGCCGTAAATCTGGATTTTTAACACCCGCTGTTCGGTTACAATCCAATGCTGGAGTCTCTCTACCCTACTATTTTTACCTTGCACCTAATTATGATGCGACGATCACTACCTCTATTAACCAGCGCCAAGGGTTAAAATTTGATACAGAGTTTCGCTATTTAACTGAGAAACATCGAGGCACATTTTTATATGATTTTATCCCTCAAGATAAATCGTTTGATAAGGAATTCCGTGATTATTTCAAATTGGAACATCACACCTCGCTATCTAAAAACACTAAAATTAATTTAACGGCAGAAGGTGTTTCTGATGAAGACTACTTTGATGACCTCTCTGATTCATTAGAAACTAGTTCACGTTCGTCCTTACAACGTCGATTGGAAATTGTTCATACTAATAAGCCTTGGGTAATGAGTGTGGCTGCTGAAGATTATCAAATAATAGATGCGGATAACACTCCCTACTCTAGGCTGCCTGAATTTAAACTTGGCTATCATCCTAAAACGAAAAGCAAGTCACTTAAATTAGGATCAGATTTTGAATTAGTAAATTTCTATAAATCGAATTCTGTTACTGGTACGCGTTTAGATGCAAAAGCTACAGCTTCAAAAAAATGGGGTAATGACGCTTGGTTTGTTAAACCTTCACTCAGTGTTCAATCTACCTTATATTCTTTAACTAATAGTATCGGTGACCATACATTAAGCCGTGTTCTTCCTACGTTTACCTTGGATACTGGGTTATTTTTTGATAGAGAGTTTACTTCAATAAAAACAGGGGGGAAGTACACTCAAACTTTAGAACCACGGTTATTCTATTCATTTACACCCTTTAAAGATCAAAGTGACTTTCCTATTTTTGATACTGCATTAACTAACTTTTCTGCAACAACCCAATTATTTTCTGAGAACCGTTTTACAGGTAAAGACCGTATTGCAGATACCAATCAACTTACCTTTGCCGTTAGCTCACGTATACAGGATCGAACCACTGGAACAGAATTATTCAGTGCTAGTATTGGTCAAGTATTTAATTTTAGTGATCGAAAAGTCACACTGCCTGGGGAAATTATTAGTGCAGGTACACGCTCTGATCTTGTCCTAGAGTTAAAAGGTCGAATTAATGAAAACTTTAGAGTTACTTCAACATTATTGTGGAATTATGAAAAAAAACACCTATCTAATTATGAACTTCGTTTAAACTATCAAGATGATAAGAAACGTATCGCCAATGTAAGTTATCGCAAGTTAGACAAGGAGCTTAATAACACAGAGTTAACACAACTAACTTTATCTGGAGCATTACCTATTAATGATAATTGGTCGTTTGTAGGCAGTACTGAGCATGACATTGAAAACAAGCGTAACTTAGAGACATTAGTAGGTTTGGAATATCAAGATTGTTGTTGGAAAACACGCCTAGTTGCGAAACGCTATTTAACATCGGATAATAAAAGCTACGAAACACCTATTTTCATCGAGTTTGAACTTAAAGGATTAGGTAGTCTTGGCACAAATGCTAGGCAAGAATTAAAGGATAAAATATACGGGTATGATGACTATTAAGCACTTGATTCCAAACTTTCCACAAGCACGAATTTTATTATCGATGCTATTCTTTGTTTCATACGTCGCTACAACACAAGCACAAGAAGTTGCACTTGATGAGATTGCCGCTATTGTTAATGATGATGTCATCATGTTTAGCGAAGTAAAACAAGCAGCCTTACGTAATAAACAAGCTACAAAAGGACAAAGGTCTGATAAAGCTTATATTAAAGATGCCTTGGAAGCCCTTATCTTAAAAACGGTACAGTTACAACGTGCTAAAAAAATTGGTATCGTTATTGATGATGTTGCAGTAGATACTGCAATGCTCAGTATTGCAGAGCAAAACAAGCTAAACCTAACTCAATTTAAAATAGCGCTCGAAAAAGAAGGCATAAATTACCGAGATTTTCGTGAAAATACTCGTGACAAAATCTATTTAGATACCCTTCAAAGACGCCAGCAACGTAATAATAAATCAATTACTAACTTTGAAATAGATGAACTAATCCAATCACAAAGTCAGAGACTTAATAAAGACGTTCAATATCAATTGATTGATGTTTTAATACCAGCGCCTAATGGCACATCTGTTCAGCAATTTAATCGCCTACTAACTCAAGCTCAAAACCTTAGAGAACAGCTTTTAGCAAAATCTAGCCAATTATCAGGCCCAGTTATTAAAAAAATGGGTGCAACTAGTACAGATTTAGGTTGGAGAAGTAGCCAATCACTAAGCCCTGCCTTTGTACGCACATTAAGTTTAATGGGAGAAGGTGAGTTATCAAATATCGTACGCGATCAACGTGGCTTCCATATCCTAAAATTAGTTGCACAACGCGGTGGGATAAGAAAGCTAACTCAGCAAGCACGTGTAAGACATATATTGATTCCATCAACTAATCCACAAGCTAAACTTAAAGCTACGATTTTACGAAATAAAATTCTTGCAGGTGAAGATTTTGCAACACTTGCAGAAAAGAATTCTGCTGATAAAGGTAGCGCACAGGATGGTGGCAACCTTGGCATGATGGATCCCTCAGCATTCGTCCCTCCTTTTAGGGATGCCGTTAAAAGTTTACCACTTAATAGTTTAAGTCAACCGATTCAAACACAATTTGGCTGGCATATTCTTGAAGTTCTTGATCGTAAAACAACTGATCAAACTCGTGAAGCATTAAAGTTACAAGCTCAGTCTGTAATCTCAAAAGAGAAAAAAGGTGACGAGTTTAATAACTGGTTGCAAGGCTTACGTGATGAAGCATTTGTCGAATACCGACTTAATTTATAAGCAATGAAATAATATGGACAATATACCCCGCCTTGCTGTCACCCCAGGTGAACCTGCTGGTATTGGCCCTGATTTAATTATTCAGCTAGCACAACAACAGGGAATTAATCCGTATCAAGCAGAATTGGTTGTAATTGCTGATAAAACCATGATGCAAGCACGCGCCCAACAACTGAATATTCCTGTTACCTTCACGGACTATCAGTCGAGTTCAAAACCCAACATAAATGAAACTCTTGAGATTAAAGTTTTAAACCTTCCGTGTGCAGAACCTGTTATATCGGGAGAGTTAAACAAAAATAATGCACAGTATGTTCTTGATACGTTAACACGAGCAACAATGGGGTGTTTATCAGGTGAATTTGATGCAGTAGTCACTGCACCTTTGCATAAAGGTATCATTAATGATGCGGGTGTAGCTTTCACAGGACATACAGAGTTTTTGGCCAGCCTTACCAAGGCACCTTTACCTGTAATGATGCTTGCAGCCGACAACTTACGTGTCGCACTTGCTACAACACATTTACCACTTAAAGATGTGAGTGTAGCGATTACCAAAGATTCTTTGCAACAAGTTATTAGCATACTCCATCATGATCTTGTCACCAAATTTGGAATTGAGTCGCCTCATATTCTCATCTGTGGATTAAACCCTCACGCGGGTGAAGGGGGGCATCTAGGAATGGAGGAAATCGAAACAATCGAGCCAGTGATAGAGGTACTCAAAAAAGAAGGCATAAACCTTACAGGCCCCTTACCTGCCGACACTCTTTTTACACCAAAATATCTTGAGACTGCCGATGCCGTATTAGCCATGTATCACGACCAAGGTTTACCTGTTTTAAAACATGTTGGATTTGGTCATGCAATTAATGTCACGTTGGGGCTGCCCATTATTCGAACATCTGTTGATCATGGTACGGCACTAGATTTAGCTGGCTCTGGAAAAGCGTCAACGGGCAGCCTAAAGGCAGCTTTTGATGCCGCCTTAGAGATGATTCACACACAAAAACCGTAGCTTATTTGCTAAAACAATTTTCGATACTATGCCCTAGATTGCCTTACCAATCACATCAACACCTGCTGGTGGCTGAAAGTAGAATTGCTTACCCGAAATAGGTACATTAGATCTAGTGTTAAACTTAATCACTGTTTTTTGCCCTAATTGATCTTGCATAATCATTTGACGCATTCCTCTTTTATCTAGCCCCAATTGAATACTTTTGAAATCTTTGCTTTTCTTTCGTGGTGTTAATTGAAACCAATCCAAACCGCCACTGGCTTTCATTGGCTTAACAACAAATTGTGCATCAGGTGACTGCTTACGCGTGAGGATTGCAATGGGAGCGCTAGATAAAGCACGGCTTAATGGTTTGATGGTAACTTGCTCTAAGTCCTCATCATAAATCCAAATATTTTTGCCATCACCAACAATGACTTGAGGATCAGGTGTTTTGTATATCCAACGAAATCTACCAGGTCGGCTAAGATATAAAAGCCCTGTTGAATTTTGAATCAACTTACCTTTTTTACTAAAAACCTGTTGATTAAAACTGCCCTTTAAACTGTTAACTTTTGTAAAAAAGTGATTTAAACGCTCACGAGCTGTATCTGTTTTCGCCGATGTAATACTCGCACTTGCTACCAATATTACACTTGCTACTGATAGTAATAATCCTGTCTTCTTCATTTACTTGTCTCTTATGTTCTAAGTGATTACATTAATCTTTTACAGGCTCTGGCGCTAACACTTCTCTAGTTCCGTTCGATTGAACAGCACTCACCACACCTGCCCTTTCCATATCTTCAATCATCGATGCGGCACGGTTGTAACCTACTTTAAGGCGACGCTGCACATAAGAGATTGAAGCTCGACGAGACTCTGTGACGATTGCGACAGCTTGATCATAAAGTGCGTCGCTCTCAGTATCTGCTAGTGGCTCCAATCCCGGAATTGCATCTGATGATCCCGTATCCTCTATGACATCAGCAAGATACTCTGGTTCCCCTTGGAGTTTTAAATAACTAACAACATCTTCAACTTCTTGGTCGGCAACAAAGGCACCATGCACACGCTGAGACAAACCAGTACCCGGTGGAAGGTATAACATATCACCATGTCCCAATAGTGTTTCAGCCCCCCCCTGATCAAGGATTGTACGAGAATCAATCTTAGTAGAAACTTGGAATGCTATACGTGTAGGAATATTCGCTTTAATCAAACCTGTAATAACATCAACCGAAGGTCTTTGTGTTGCAAGGATCAAATGAATCCCTGATGCCCGTGCTTTTTGAGCCAAACGTGCAATTAACTCTTCAACCTTTTTACCCACCACCATCATCATGTCAGCAAATTCATCAATAACAATAACAATGTATGGGAGTGGTTCTAATATTTTTGGTCGCACATCAACGTGTTGTGTAGGGTCAAAGGTCGGATCCATAATCGGCTCACCTTTATCAATCGCTGCTTTTACCTTTTCGTTATAACCTGCAATACCACGCACTTTCATATGCGACATAAGCGCATAACGACGCTCCATTTCACCTACAGCCCAACGTAAACCGTTAGATGCATCTTTCATGTCAGTAACAACTGGCGTTAATAGGTGAGGAATACCTTCGTAAATACTGAGTTCAAGCATTTTAGGGTCAATCAATATTAACTTAACTTCTTCTGGCGTTGCTTTGTAAAGCAAGCTAATTAACATCGCGTTCACGCCAACTGACTTACCTGAACCTGTTGTTCCTGCAATCAATAAATGAGGCATACGACCTAAATCAACAACTGCAGGATTACCTTCAATAGTTTTACCTAACACCATCGTTAGTGGTGATTTTGACTCACGAAAAACATTAGAATCTAATATTTCGCTAATAGAAACCAAATCACGTTTTTCGTTTGGTACTTCGATGCCAATGGTAGTTTTACCCGGAATAACCTCAACAACACGTATGCTAGATACACACATATTGCGCGCCATATCTTGAGCCAAACTTGTGATACGACTTACCTTAGTACCAGGAGGAAGCAATAATTCAAAACGCGTAATGATTGGGCCAGGATAATAAGAATCTATCTGTACACCACGAATATTAAAAGACTCTAGTGTCTCAACAATATTACGTGCATGTACCTCAAGTTCTTCTTTAGAGAAGTGACCTTGATCTGCTGGCGGTGGATTTAATAAGCTAACGGGGGGCAATGTTAATGCCTTATCCAAAGACATTGCACCCAATGTATCTGATACTTTATCACTCTGAGAAGCTTGAGCTTGCTCTACTCCTGTATTCTTAACTGGCTGTGAAGATTGAGATCGTTGGGCTTTTGATCTTGACTTCAGCTTATCAACTAATTTTTTAGGTGTAGGCATTGCCGCTCTAGTTGCAGTGATAACATCATCCAGGCCTTTAACTGCAACATTGGTTTGCTGATTATCTTCATAAGTACCAACATCACGCGCAGCAAAATCAGGAATACCTAATACAGGATCTTGCCTCAATGAATTTCGTGCCATACCATCATCCAAAGCATCGAACATAGGCTTTTGAAAGCCTTCCCCCTCATGCTTTGATGACTTTTTCAACAAAAACATTCCAGAAAGTCCAGCAGTAACAGCTCCAAATATACTAGTATTGTCGGATGATTTTTTCTCTGCTTTTGGCTCTATTATCGTTTGTTGCTCTAGTGTTTCCACCGGCAATGAGCCTGCAGTCGTTTCAAAAGATTGCTGAGAACCAACACCATTAGAGCCTGTAAATAACTCTACTGCACTAATAATAGTCTCTCCAATTTTATCAATAAGCTTCAACCACTGAATATCGGCAAACAGTGTGATACCCGCGATAAAACCTGAGAATAAAATCATAGTTGCGCCAATATCACCCAACATACGAACAAACATACGAGCAATACCATGCCCTAACAACCCGCCTGATGTTTGAACTAAATAACTTGTTGGCCAAAGTAAAGTAGCCAAACCACAACCCGCAATCAACGCAAGAAAAACACCAAATAGCGTGATACCAAGGTTAATACCATTATGATTATCTTTTGATGATCTAAAAATAAGAAAGGCTGAAATAATGAAAGATATAGGAATAAGGTAAGCCAAATAGCCAAAGAAACCAATCAACACATCAGCAAGGTAAGCACCTGCCGCACCTGCTTTATTTTGTATCACCGTATTACTATCAAAATGAAACAAACCTGGGTCAGCAGGATTATAAGTAATCAATGCCAGCAGAATAACCGCGGTAATACCCGTAAGAATAAAAATACTGGTTTGTTTTAAACTACCCTTCTTTTTTGAAGTTAGCGCAACTTTATTCACTGAATCATTTGATTGAACAGATGACTTCTTTCTTGTTACGGTAGTTTTAGAACGTGGCTTTGCACGTGTTTTTGAAACGGATGCTTTCTTAGCTGCCAATTTGAGATTCCCCCTAATTCCTTTTAGATACACTTACATCGCAGTTTGTATTAATACGATTGCAAACAACCTATTTTGAGAAAATTTTAAACACCAGATCTATTTATGCGGCTTTTGCCTTTGTTTAGAGTAGATTCTGAATAGTTTAAGTGTATAAGCCCTTATACATCATTGATTGTAACGGTTTTTTCATTACTTTTAAATGATTATTTATCGCCATGTTTTGTATAACTGTTAGGTAGTACGAATTAAATGCACCTTAAAATCAACTTATCTCGTAACAATGCTTTACCTTACTTACTAGTTTGCTTAGCATTCACCTATAAAATAAACCTAATTGGAGTTACACACATGAGCGACGTTATTCACCACCCTCTTATCATTCTTGGGTCTGGTCCTGCGGGTTACACTTCTGCGGTTTATGCTGCACGTGCCAATCTTAACCCTGTTTTAATTACAGGTATGGAACAAGGTGGCCAGCTAATGACAACCACCGACGTTGATAACTGGCCAGGTGACAATGATGGCGTGCAAGGTCCTGACCTTATGGAACGTATGAAAAAGCACGCTGAGCGTTTCGATACAAAAATCATTATTGATTATATCGACTCTGTAGACTTCTCAGAACGCCCACTAAAATTAAAAGGTGGCAGTGCAGAATATAGCTGTGATTCGCTAATAATTTGTACCGGTGCATCAGCGATGTATCTAGGCCTAGAATCAGAAGAAGCCTTTAAAGGCCGAGGCGTATCAGCCTGTGCAACCTGTGATGGATTCTTCTATCGCAATCAAAAAGTTGCCGTAATCGGTGGTGGTAATACGGCTGTTGAAGAAGCGCTTTATCTTTCGAATATTGCCGATGAAGTTATCCTTGTTCACCGCCGTGACGAACTACGCTCTGAAAAAATCTTGCGTGACCAAATCATGGAGAAAGCCAAAAATGGCAACATAACCCTGATGTGGGACAATACTTTAGAAGAAGTACTAGGTGATAATGCAGGCGTAACAGGGATGCGTATTAAAAACGTAAAAACTGATGAAACCCAAGAAATTGACGTTCACGGTATATTTATAGCCATTGGCCACAAACCAAACACCAGTATTTTTGAAGGCCAACTTGAAATGAACGGTGGCTACATAAAAGTAGAAAGTGGCACAACAGGTAACGCGACCCAAACCAGTGTTGAAGGCGTTTATGCCGCAGGTGATGTAATGGATCATGTTTATCGCCAAGCAATCACATCAGCTGGCACTGGCTGTATGGCGGCACTTGATGCCGAGAAATTTTTAGATAAACTAGCAGCTAGCAAGTAACGGAAACATTTAAACGAGAGATATGTCCAATCAAAAAGCTTCTCTAATTCTTTTAGACCCACACGCGAACGACGAACCATTCCCTCCCGTTGAGCTTGCTTGGGATGAACCTAATGGTTTATTAGCTTTTGGTGGCGACCTCTCCCCTGCCCGACTGATCAATGCTTATCAGTCGGGAATTTTCCCTTGGTATAACCCTGAAGAACCCATTTATTGGTGGTCTCCAAACCCTCGTGCAGTACTTTACCCAAAAGACTTCCACCTTACTCGCAGTTTACGCAAGTCCATTCGCAGTAAACTAAACAAAGGTTATGAAATTCGTTTTGATACTGATTTTGCCAATGTTGTTAAATCCTGTGCGGCCCCTAGAGATGAACATGGCGGGACATGGATAAGCAATGAAATGTTTCTCGCCTATGTTGAACTACATAAAATGGGAGTCGCACATAGCGTCGAAGTCTGGAATGATAACAATGAGCTAGTCGGTGGCTTATATGGCATCGCCATAGGTGGCATATTTAGTGGTGAATCCATGTTTAGTAAAGAACGTGATGTTTCTAAAATAGCCTTTGCGGCACTTGCTTGGCATATGCAAAACTGGGGGTATTCATTAATTGACTGCCAAATTGAAAACCCACATTTAATGAGTATGGGAGCAATCAATATTCCTCGTACAGAGTATCTTGGAGCACTTAAAACAACGCGCTGTTTTAGCCAGCCTAAATGGGAATATGATTCTAAGTATGATCTTTCACATTGGCAACCTGATATTAAATAAAGCCTCTCTCAATATTAGCAGTAGCTAATCTTTATAAACCCCCTATAATCGCGACCTCACTAACGCTCTGCGTTAAATTTTACATTTGGGTTCCCTCAACCCCAACCGAGGCCTTTGAACATAAAATATGAAGGATAAAAAAGCATAAGTTCTCCCTATGCTCTTTTCTCTCCTTCATATTTTTCGTACAAAGACCTCTTAACAAAAAGGTTTCAGCATGAATGCTCCTGCCCAATCATCACGTTCAATTTTAATTCCCCTTGTTTTATTTCACCTAATCGTTATCGCGGCCAGTAATTATTTAGTACAAATCCCCATTACTATTTTTGGCTTTCATACGACTTGGGGGGCTTTTACTTTTCCACTGATTTTCTTAGCAACTGATCTTACTGTAAGAATTTATGGAGCACCGCAAGCACGACGCATTATTTTTACAACAATGCTGCCCGCACTGATTACCTCTTATGTTTTATCGGTGTTATTTTATGAGGCTAAATTTCAAGGTTTCTCGCAGCTTGCAGAAATAAATACCTTCGTGGCACGCATTGCTATTGCCAGCTTTATTGCTTACACCATCGGACAACTTCTTGATGTTACTGTTTTTAATAAACTCCGTAACACTAAAAACTGGTGGATAGCACCTGCGGCATCATCCATTATAGGTGGATTGATCGATACGGTACTCTTTTTCGCTATTGCATTTTACCAAAGCACTGATGAATTTATGGCAAATAACTGGCCAGAAATAGCCTCTGTCGACTATATTTTCAAACTCGTTATCAGTGTTGCTTTATTCGTTCCAGCCTATGGCATACTGATGAACCGTTTTTCTACAAAACTAAAATCCGCATGAACGATAAACACATCTATCAGGACTTAAAACAACTCGGTGGAAGTACTGTACTTCCAACCTCCCCAGAAGAGGCAGTGTTAGAAGCTGTTGATAATCCTAATACCGACGTAGATTACATGGTACGTTTTACCGCACCAGAGTTTACATCGCTTTGTCCTATGACAGGACAGCCTGATTTTGCACACCTAATGATTGATTACATTCCTGATCAGAAACTAGTTGAGAGTAAATCCTTAAAATTATTCTTAGGATCATTTAGAAATCACGGTGCATTTCACGAAGCCTGCACTGTAGAAATTGCAAAACGCTTAATCAAAGAAATCGCTCCAAAATGGATTCGAATTGGTGGCTATTGGTATCCGCGTGGAGGCATGCCGATAGATATTTTCTTTGCTCAGGGGGAAATACCCACGGGCGTATGGGTTCCTGATCAAAAAGTCGATGGATATCGCGGTAGAGGCTAATTTCAAGGCTATTTCACATAACCACCCCCCCTGTTTTTCGACGTTTTGTACGTAATAATATGGTTTAAAAAACACAAAACATCGAAAATGAGGGGAGGTGGAAGGAAAAACGAGCCTGTAAATAATTCTGTGTAACGGCTAATTATAGATAAATAGGTCATTAAAGTGACCAGCCTGAATACTATAAAAGATAACTTTTAATACTCCCTAGACACTATTAAGCTTTTCAACTCTTTTATCTCATTACGTAGGTTTTTCAGCTCCAATTGAGTGGCACTCTCACCAGAGTGTATCTCCTCAATAATATGCTCCTCTTCACTCTCTTTCATTTCATTCATTGCGTCTACAACAATGGCAATAATGAGATTTACAATAATAAAAGTTGCTACAAATATAAATGGCACAAAAAATACCCACGCATAAGGAAACTCTTCCATAATGGGTCGAACTATTCCCATAGACCATGATTCTAGTGTCATGATCTGAAATAATGAATAGAAAGACTCTCCCAATGTACCAAACCATTGAGGGAATTTCTCACCAAATAATTGTGTTGCCATTATGGAAAACACATAGAAAAACAATGAGAGTAGCCCCGCTATTGATGCAATACCAGGGATAACCGCCATTAAAGCAGTCATTATTTTTTTCATTTGAGGCACAGCAGAAACCAGTCTGAACAGTCTGAGAACTCTCAATACTCGAAATATTTCAAAACCTGCACTAAGAGGCACTAAAGAAATTGCAACAATACTAAAATCAAAAATAGACCAAGGATCTTTAAAAAATGATGTCCTGTGAATATAAATCCTCAAAGATACCTCTATGGTAAATATGCTGATGACAAACAGATTAAATAAGTCAAAATATAAAGCATAGTTATTTGCTAAATTTTTTGAAGTTTCAAGACCCATTGTTATGCCGTTAACAATGATCAACCCCATTATTACATTCTTGAAAATAGAGCTTTCAATGAGCCTTTTTATTGGATGATACATATTTATGATTTTCGGTAGAAGTTATTACAGAAGGGTAAAGTAATGAGATGAATAATGAAAGAGTGAGATTAAACCATTAGGTACTGTTACAACTAAAAACTCAGGTTCACAATTGTTTCAAAAAAAATTGGGAGATGGAATTTAAAAAGCACGAAAACCTAACACTCAACAATATTTACAGGCACTTCAATCACATGAATTGCCAATCCGCCACGTGCTGTTTCTTTATATTTTAAACTCATGTCTTTGCCTGTTTCACGCATGGTATTCACTACCTTGTCTAGTGACACATAGTGCGTTCCGTCGCCTCTTAACGCCATACGTGATGCGTTTATGGCTTTTACTGCACCCATTGCGTTGCGTTCAATACAGGGGATTTGCACTAAACCACCAATTGGATCGCAAGTTAATCCTAGATTATGTTCTATGCCTATTTCAGCGGCATTTTCAACTTGCTCTGGTGTACCACCTAAAACCTCTGTTAAGCCTGCGGCCGCCATCGCACTTGCCGAGCCTACCTCGCCTTGGCAACCGACTTCCGCCCCTGAGATCGAGGCATTCTCTTTTATTATTATGCCGATTGCAGCCGCCGTTAGCATAAAGTTTATGATGCCCTCTCTCCCTAGTTTTTCGGAGCCACTGCAAAAGTTTTTATAGTAGTGCATGACTGCAGGAATGATACCCGCGGCTCCGTTGGTTGGGGCTGTTACTACTCTACCGCCTGCGGCATTCTCTTCATTTACGGCCAAAGCATAGAGGTTTACCCAATCCATACTGCCATGATTGAAAAGATCATCTTTATTTCCATCTTTTAAAGATTGATATAAGTCAGCGGCACGACGTTTTACTTTTAAACCCCCAGGTAATACCCCACTATTTTCACAGCCCTTTTTTACACAGGTTTGCATTTCATTCCAAATGGATAAAATCCCTGAGATGATTTCATCACGCGATTGCCATGTTTCCTCATTTTTTAACATGATTTGACTGATAGCTAAGCCTGTCGATTCACATAAATTTAATAATTCATGAGCTGTCGTAAACGGATAAGGCACTATTGTTTCATCTTGTTTTATAGGTGAATCATTACAGTGTTCTTCATCAATCACAAAACCACCACCCACAGAATAATAAATCTTCTCAACCTGCAGATTTCCTTCACTATCGAGGGCTTGAATTTTCATGCCATTTGAATGAAAAGGTAGTGCTTTTTCACGATGAAATATCAGGTCAGACTTTTCATTAAAGGTGATAGGTTTCACCTCATACAAAGTCAGTGTTTGTGTTCCACGAATTGATTGCATCAAATGGGGGATCTCATCCACATCGATAGTTTCGGGTTTCATCCCCATCAAACCTAATAAAACTGCTTTACCACTACCATGCCCTTTCCCCGTTGCCCCAAGCGAGCCATAAAGTGCAACTTTTACGCGCGCGACATCTTCAAGGAGCTTAGCTTCAGATAAGCCACGCACGAAAAGACGTGCAGCAACCATAGGGCCAACGGTGTGGGAGCTTGAAGGGCCTATGCCCACCTTAAAAAGGTCAAAAATACTTATTGTCATGGCTGTAGGATAGATTATTTTGAGTTAGGAATGTTATTTTAAGGTTATTATTTACCACCCCCCCTGTTTTTCGAGGTTTTGTAATTACAATGACTTTCTTTCCACTATTGTTTGCTAATTAAATCACAAGCTATGACTCAGTTATTATTGTAACAATGTCGTCAATAGTTTTATTAGTATCAGCAATAATTACTCTATATCTTGGGTTTGCCCCTTTTGCATCTGGGCTTCCATAATCTTTCAAGGGATTTGACCAACTGGTCAAATCATCCAAGCCCTCATATTCAAATAACCTAAATACACCACCAAGTTCCTTTATCACAAAGGCGGGTACAGCAAAATCATGCAGACTGATATGAGGCGCAATAAAGGCGCAATTCTCACCCCTTGCTATACGCAAAATACCCGTCGCATTAGTGCCAAAGCCATTATCATTACTGCTGAGTTTATAGCCTATTTTTTCAAGATTAGAAGCAAGCGAGGCATAAGGCTCTTTTACAAATCGATAGTGGCAAGCGATACTGTTGTAATCCATTTCAGCAGACTTTATTTGAGGCAACCCTTCTCTTGAACCATCTTTTTTTTCAACCCATGCCCCTTGGTCTTTAATTGATGCAATGATCAAATCATCTTCGGGATAACAGTTAAGTGCTATCACCATTTCACCCTTATACATAACACCCAGTAAAATGCTGTAATCGCTATCTCCCCTAATATAAAAAGCAGTGCCATCAATCGGGTCCATAACAAGAGAGTAATCACTGATATTATTAATGTAATTTTGCTTTAAGCCCGTATTTTCTTCCACCAATGGAACCAAATCAGGCCAGCGTTGATAAATAGGGATTAGAAGATAATCTTGGGTAAACTGATCTAAATACGTTAATGCACCGTGTATGTCATTTTGAGTGACATCACTCTGTGCATCTTTGCCTTGGTTTTCTATCTTTCCACACATTAATTTTTGGTATTCAGAAACCTCGAATAAACGAGGCACTACTAAATCATAGAACTCTTTGTAGTCAGTTTGTTTCATAGAATAATTTATAAAGAATCTAACCACTCAACAATAGGTGTAACTAATTCATCACCTTTATCTGTAAAGTAATGGTTAGCATCTGGCATAATTACTTGTTTTGATTTTGCATTGCCAGCTTTTTTCATAGCAACTAAGCGCTCAGGTGCCATACGAATAACTGCGGGAAATTCTTTATCGCCATAAATATCTAATACTGGTATTTTCATCGAGTCTAACGGGAATGGTTTATCCATTTTCTGCTGATAATCCGTCGCCCCCATACCTGCCCCTATATAAGCCGTTATTTGTAAGTCACCTTTTTGTCTTACCCACTCCATTGCCATATGCGCGCCACAGCTATGAGCAAACAAAACGATATTATCAACACCCTGTTCTTTTAGATATTTGATACCTGCTTCTATACGAGAGCCTGCTTGAGAGAATAATGGAATATAATCATAATATGTTGCTGTTTTTTCTAGCACAGGCATTTGCAACGAAAGTGTACGCCAACCTTTTGCAGGAAGTTGTGTACGAAGAGGATAAATAGCATCCTCCCAGTTAGGATGAAAACCGCGACCATGCAAAATAATTACCGCACCTTTAGTTTCATCTTCTGGCTCTTGATCAATCACCATGAATTCGTGTTCTTCAATAGAGCCGCCATCTTTTAAAAAAATTACATCACCATCAAGAACCGCATCTTCCACCTCAACTGCCATACGCTTTTCACGTTCAAAGTCTGGTTTTGTACCACTCATTCCTGATGTGGAGTCTGCCATTACGGGTTGTACTGCCAGCACGAAAAGTATAAATAAACTGCTTATATTTTTTATCATTTTGATCTCTCTCATTATTATCGTTTTTCCTTTAATTTGAATTCAAGTCCATTTTTAACTGATGACCACTCATGGTTGATGATAGAAAATACCACGGTATCGCGGTAGCTTCCATCTGCCATTTTCTGATGGTTTCGCAACACTCCATCCTGCTTTGCGCCTAAACGCTCAATTGCTCTGCGTGATGCCTGATTATGCCAATGAGTACGAAATTCGACAGCTATTGCTTCTAATTGTTCAAAAGCATGAGTTAATAACATTAATTTACACTCGGTATTGATAGGGCTTCGTTGATAGCTTTTAGCGTACCACGTATAACCAATCTCCGCGCGTTGACTGTGCTCTTCTATATTACAAAACCGTGTACTGCCGATAATTTTTCCACTTTTATTATCACGAATAATAAAGGACATTGCCGTATGCCTGTCGAACATAGTCAAAGCATCTTCTACATAGGTTTTTACTATTTCTGGCGAGGGTACACCTGTAAACCAAAGTTTCCATAACTCACCATCTTTTGATGCTTCTCCTAGCTCACTCGCATGATCAGCTGCAAGTGGTTCTAATGTGGCATATTTACCTTTTAAGGTGATAGGCTCTATCCATCTATCCATTACGTATAAAACTCCTATAAAGTTGCTAATTAATTAGCCCACCACTTAATTAGCACACAGCCCCATTATTTGCCACTTTTGGCTGTTAATATGTTAATTTCTAACTATCAGCTATTCAGCTTAATCAATGCAAGGGCTTGCAGGGAATATTAAGAAATGAGCACAGGAAATAAAGAATATAACGCCGAATCCATAAAAGTTCTTAGCGGTCTTGACCCAGTACGAAAACGCCCCGGAATGTATACCGAAACAACTCGTCCCAATCATCTTGCACAAGAGGTAATTGATAATAGTGTCGATGAGGCTCTTGCAGGTCACGCCAATAAAATCCAAGTGATTTTACATGCTGATGGTTCATTATCAGTCACGGATAACGGCCGTGGAATGCCTGTTGACATCCATCCAGAACAAGGTGTTTCAGGTGTTGAAGTTATCTTGAGTACCTTGCATGCGGGTGGGAAGTTCTCAGACGATAGTTATGAGTTTTCTGGTGGTTTGCACGGTGTTGGCATCTCAGTGGTTAATGCGCTTTCACTGATTTTAGAAGTACGCATTAAACGCGATGGCAAAGAATACGAAATGGTATTCGAGAATGGTCACAAGCAAAGTGAGCTAGAAGTCATTAATACCGTAGGCAAAAAGAATACAGGTACATCGCTACATTTTTGGCCTAATGGGCAATATTTTGACACTGTTAAATTCTCAGTAAAACGCCTCAAGCATAACCTACGCGCCAAAGCGGTACTTTGCCCAGGTTTGCATATTACATTCACTGAAGAAGCAAAAAGTGAAACAGAAGAATGGTATTACGAAGATGGCATCCGTGATTATTTAGTTGATGCTATTGAAGGCTTTGAAAACTTACCCAGCGAGCCATTTTTAGGCGAGTTCGCCAGCAAAGGCGAAGCGGTTGACTGGGCACTCTGTTGGTTACCCGAGGGTGGAGAGTTAGTCCAAGAAAGCTATGTGAACCTTATACCAACCTCACAAGGCGGCACACATACCAATGGCTTGCGCACGGGCTTAACAGAAGCATTACGTGACTTTGCAGAGTTTCGTAATTTACTCCCGCGCGGGCTAAAGCTTGCGCCCGATGACATTTGGGACAAACTCTGCTTTATTCTCTCATTCAAAATGCTCGATCCACAATTTTCAGGCCAAACCAAAGAGCGTTTATCATCACGTAGTGCAGCTGGTTTTGTAGCTGGTGTGGTTAAAGATGCGTTTAGCCTTTTCTTAAATCAAAACCCGAATGTAGGCGACTTGATTGCAGAACACGTCATCAATAATGCACAAAAACGTGCTAAAGCCAGCAAAAAAGTTGTGCGTAAAAAAATTGCAACTGGCCCAGCTCTACCGGGTAAATTAGCAGATTGTAGTTCGCAAGATTTAAATATGACGGAAATATTTTTGGTAGAGGGTGACTCAGCGGGAGGCTCAGCTAAACAAGCACGTAGCCGAGAGTTTCAGGCAATCATGCCACTGCGTGGAAAAATACTAAATACATGGGAAGTAGATTCAGGGCAGGTTTTAGCCTCTAATGAAATTCACGATATTTCTGTCGCCATCGGTGTTGAACCAGCCTCAGAAAACTTAGACGAATTACGCTACGGCAAAATCTGCATACTTGCTGATGCGGACTCAGACGGCGCACATATCGCCACACTTATCTGTGCACTGTTCGTACAACACTTTCCTACCTTAGTCGCGGCTGGGCACATTTATAT
>Ga0256834_1001173_pt1 | contig 18216 bp, 10 predicted proteins | sample 4281140metaG_FD_190536 | JGI IMG/M metagenome (GOLD analysis project Ga0256834, IMG submission 190536) | Hydrothermal vent microbial communities from East Pacific Rise, Pacific Ocean - 4281-140 | ecosystem: Environmental > Aquatic > Marine > Hydrothermal vents | place: Pacific Ocean: East...
TTGGGTTTTTTGGGCTATAAGCTGAGTAACTTTGTCGGCGGTTCCAACGGGAACGGTGCTTTTGTTTACAATAATCTTATAGGTATTTTTCGGACTGTTTTCAATAATTTCTCCTATTTTACCCGCTACGTCCATAACATAAGACAAATCGGCTGATCCGTCTTCATCTTCGGGAGTGGGGAGTGCCAAAAATATTATTTCGCCAAATTCCACCCCTTTTTGCAAATCGGTCGAAAAATGTAGTCTATCCGCTTTGATATTGCGATGAAAAAGGGTTTCCAAACCGGGTTCGTATATGGGTATTTGTCCGGCTTGCATTTTGTTTACCTTGTCTTTGTTTATATCGATACATACAACTTGATTACCTGATTCGGCAAAACAAGTGCCGGTGACCAATCCTACATATCCGGTTCCTACTACGGTAATTTTCATTTACGGTTTATTTTTGGAGTAATTTACATAAAATATAAGCGAAAAATCAATTGTTGTTTAACAAGTTCATGATTTCGTCTAATTTGGGGGTTAAAATTACTTCGATACGACGGTTTTTGGCGCGTCCTTCCGGGGTGCTGTTATCGGCTACGGGAAGATATTTGCTGCGACCGGCCGGTATAAGTCGTTTGGGGTCAATGTGTTTGTTTTTCATCAATTGACGCACTACCGAAGTTGCCCGTTTGACCGACAAGTCCCAATTATCGACCAAAGCACCTTTGCCGTGATAAGGTACATTGTCGGTATGACCTTCAATCATAATTTCAACATCGGGATTAACCGACAGTATGTTGGCAATGGTTTTAATGGCATTGCGTCCGTTTTGTTTGATATGCCAACTACCCGAGTCAAACAGTAGTTTGTTTTCCATGGATATGTATATCTTACCGTTGCGTTCTTCGACTTTTAAGCCTTGATTTTTAAATCCTGTTAAAGCACGGGTAAGTGATGCTTTAAGGTTTTGTAATTTTTCATCTTTTTGATGCAACAGGTTTTCAAGTTGATTAATTTTTTGCGAACGGGCATCGAGTTCGGCACGTTCCTTAGCCAGTTCTTTTTGTTTTTTTTCGAGTTCTTTCAACAACTTTCTGTTTTTTTCGGCTTCGTAAGCCAGTGTTTGGCTGCTGCTTTGTGACAGGGCATCATAGCTGGCTTGTAATTTTTTGTAAGCGTTTTCTTTGACTTTGTATAGTTTGTCTAAGGTTTCGTATCGTGTTTTCATGCCGGCATATTGCGTTTTCAAATTGTCCAAATCGGCTTGACATTTTAATGATTTGTTTGCCAAGGTGTCAAGTTGTTCTTTGAGCTCGACATTTTCGCTTCGCAACTTGATATATTTATCGTCCAGTTCTTGATATTTTTTACTGCTGACACATGACGACAAACTTATTATTGCCAATAAAACGAGGCTTATTTTTTTCATAACAATCGGTTTTGTATTATTATTCAAACTTAGTATAATAGCGTCAAATTTTATAAAATATTGTAGGGTCAAAGATAAAAATTTAATTGGTATTAATTATGCAAAAAATTGATTATTAATATTGAAGTGAATTTAAAACCCAATTTATTGCACGACAAGTTGTTGCGGTTGTAAAACAGTTATATGCGGTTTAAAAAATCATACAGGTTATCTTGTCGTTTCAAACCGAGTTTTTTTCTAATGGTATAACGAACCGATTTAACGCTGTCGGGTGAAATATTTAGCAACGTAGCCGCTTCTTTTATATTAAACTTCAGTTTGATTAAAGCGGCAAGTTTCATTTCGGAGGAAGTTAATTTGTTGTTTATTTTTAACAAATTGCTAAAAAATTCTTTATTTACCATTTCAAAATATTGTTTAAACAATTCCCAATCTTCTTCCGAGTGCATACTTTTGCGTAATTTGCGTTTGAGTTCGTTTATTTGTTTTTGAGTTGAGGTTCCTACATTTTTTATTTCGGAGAGTGATTGCAAAATATCGTTAAGCAAAGTGTTTTTTTGCATCATCATCAAAGCTTGTGAAGTGAGTTGTTTGGTTTTCAAACGCAAATCTTCTTCGATACGTTCCTTTTCGGCTTGATTGCGTAAATGTTTTTTGCGAAGTTGCACTACTATAATAATAAAGATTAACAAAATGCCTACAATTATTAAACCCAACAAATATTTGATGCGTTTGTCCAAAGCTTGCACTTTTTTGAGTTGTTCGATTTGCAATTGTTTTTTTTCATTTTCATATTTTTCTTCCAATCGGGTGATTTTTACCAATGATTCTCTCATCTTGATAGAATCTTGCACATCAACCAAGTCTTCCAAATATTTGATGGCTTCGGGATATTTTTTCATGGAAAGATGGGTTTTATACAAATAATACAAAGCGTATTCTTTATCATTCATATTGTGATTTTTATAACCCAATTGTAAAGCCTTTTTCAAAATTTCAACGGCTTTTTTATTTTGTCCTGTTTTATAATACCATTTGCCTTTGCTGGTTAATAGAGCAGATAAATAATCGGGAAACTTTTTTTGTGCCAGATCAATGGCTTTGTTCAAATAATAATTAACCGAATCTTTTTGTCGTAACTCCATAAACAATTTTGCCATATTGTGATAATTGCTTATCCCCGTTTTCAAATCCAAATTTTTCAAACTTTCTTCCAGTGCTTTACGTTGATAATAATAACTGCTGTCATAAGCTTTTAAATACCGAAAAGCCACCCCCATATTGGTATATATAGTCATTTTGTTATATGACATTTTGTTGTCGGAAATAATTTTTAACGCACTTTTGAAGTTTTTAATGGCATTCTTGTAAGCTCCGTTTCCTTTGTTTAATAATCCCAAATTATTTAAGCACATAATCATTCCTTCGGGATTTTGTTCTTTTTGAAAAATAGTCAAAGCTTTTGACAAATAATCTGCCGCATTGTTTAAATCGCCTTTGTTAAAATATATCCCTGCCAACATTCGATACGACTCTCCCAAAGCCAATGATAGGTTATTTTGTCTTTCCAGTGCAATGGCTTTAAACATCTCTTGTTCGGCTTTTTTATATTGAGATTTGTTCATATAAATCATTCCGTTGTTTTTGAATGACAAAGCCTTTAATTCAGGGTCATTGAGACGGGCACTTAACTTCAACATCTGTTCTACGATAAATTGAGCCGAATCAATATTGTTTGATAAATAAAAATCGAATAACTGATCCAAAGTACGTACTTTTTCAGCACCTGTTTGCGAATGTAATATCGTTTGCAATGAATCTTTGCGTTGTAAGGTAGTATCTTGTGCACTGGTAACAATTGCGGTTGTCGTTACTATCAATAAAAAGTAAATTAATACCGGTTTCATATATAAAATAATTAGGATTAATCCGTTTAAAAACAAATTTACAAATTTTTACCTGTTTTACTACCTAAATTTTATAGAAATAATTATTATTTTATTCATTGTCAGCAGTTTAAAAAAAATATATTACTTTTTTTTTACATCGGTTTCAGGTCTATATTACTTTTTTCTTACCTATAAAATTAATTTGAAAAAGTATTGTCCGGTAATTTTGTGTCGTCAAATGTCGGATAGTGCCATTTGGTTTTATCCGGCTGATAAAAAAAATTACTAACCTAAAACTATAATAAAATGAAAAAACAAATCTTCACACTGTTGGCTATTATCATGGCTGTTTTGAGTTTTGCTCAAAACAACAACGGATTTAATTACAAAGCTTTAATAACCGAAAACGGGAATCCTTTGATTCAACAACCGGTTACTTTACAGTTTAACATTCTGTTTAACGGATCTGTATCCGTTTATGAAGAATTACAAACCACTACTACCGATTCTCATGGTATTGTTAGTGTAAATATCGGAGAAGGCATGCCTATTTCAGGTGACTTTTTAACCATAGATTGGAGTGCTGCCGATTTATATTTAAATGTTAAAGTTGATACAGGCAATGGCTTTGTTGATTTTGGAACCTCAGCCTTTAATTTTGTTCCTTATGCCAAGTATGCCAATGAAGCCGGCAATGTTTTTAGCGGCAACTTCAACGATTTGTTAAACATACCAACCGGCTTGTCCGACGGCGATGATGTAAACGACGCCGACCACGATGCCACCAACGAGTTGCAAAGCCTTTCAATAAACGGCAACCAGTTGAGTATCAGCAATGGTAACACGGTAACCTTGCCCTCGGGAAGCGGTAACGGTGCTCAACAAATCGATGATTTGTCAGATGCACATGTTACAAGTAACTCGGTTTATTTGGGACAAGGCGCCGGCGATAACGACGACGGAACCGATAATTCAAACATAGCTGTCGGACAAGATGCACTATATAACAACACCAGCGGATACAACAATACCGCACTGGGAACCGAATCGCTCTCTTCCAATACCGTTGGAGCCGATAATGTGGGCGTAGGTGCCAATACCTTGACATACAATACCAATAAAAACAATTTGGTAGCCATAGGAAGCAATGCTTTGTATAACAACGGCAACGGCGCATCTGCCAATAATGAAGCAATTAGCAATACAGCAGTGGGCTCGTATGCCATGTATTACAACAACAAAGGCTCATATAACACCGCTTTGGGTTGGCAAAGTTTGTATCGCAATACCGAAGGTATAAAAAATACCTCCTTGGGAAATAAAGCCCTGCACAACAACTCAACCGGTAATGGTAACACGGCTACAGGATATAATGCTTTAATAACCAATACAACCGGTAGCTATAATGTTGCCAACGGGTTTAGTGCGCTTTCTTCAAACACAACAGGACATTCAAATGTAGCCATAGGCGTAAAAGCCTTATATAGCAACATAGACAAAAGCAATTTGATAGCCGTAGGTGATTCGGCTTTGTATAGCAATACAACCGGCGAATGCAACACCGCAATTGGTTCCGAAAGTATGCTAAACAACGAAAGTGGTAACTATAACACAAGTACCGGATACCACTCATTATTCAACAATACTTCAGGTATATGCAATACCGCATACGGAAGCGGTGCACTTAAAATGAACGGAACAGGCAACTATAATACCGCCATTGGATATGATGCTTATTTTTACAATAACTTAGATAATACTATTTGTATAGGATACAATTCAGGTGGAATGGCAGAGGCAGACAACCGCGTTGAAATAGGAAACAGTAGTATAACTTGGATAGGCGGACAAGTGGGCTGGAGCACTTACAGCGACCGCCGCATCAAAAAAGATATTGAAGAAAACGTAGCCGGTTTGGATTTCATAACCCGTTTACGCCCCGTAACCTACCATTTGGATATTCACAAACAAAATCAAATGAAAAACAGAGGCAAAAATATCAAAAAAGAAGCCGAATGGGACAGCAAATATGATATTGAACAAATCCGTATGACCGGTTTTATCGCACAAGAAGTGGAACAAGCAGCCAAAGAAGCCGGATACGATTTCAGCGGCGTGCAAAAAGCCAATGACGAATTGGGTATGTATAGCGTTCGTTACTCCGAATTTGTAGTACCATTGGTAAAAGCCGTACAAGAACAACAGGAAATTATCAAAAACCAGCAAAACAAAATCAATGATTTGCAAAAACAAATTGATGAACTCAAAGCACTTATTATAAACAACAAAAAATAATTATTATGAAACTATATATCAGCCTTATAGCAATTTTGACTTTTACCGTCGGTTTCGGACAAATCGACATCAAAAAAAGCAGTATTTCTACAGCCGGCGGTAGTCAAACGGCAGGAAATACAACCTTGACTTATGCCATTGGCGAAGTAGCCGTGCAAGAAAATACGCAAGGCAACACACATATTTCCGAAGGATTTATAGGACCGGATATTATCCGAGCTTTGGGAATTGAAGATTATGCCCAATTAGCCGGCGTAAACATCTACCCTAACCCTGTAACCGACTATATCCATATAGATTTACCGCAATCGCAACAATATGAATTTTATTTGTTTGACCTAAACGGAAAATTAATCAACCGGTATCAATCCGACGAAAAAACCTATACCATCAATATCCAAAATCTGCAAACAGCTGTATATGCATTGGTGGTAATAGACAAAAATCATAAAAGAAAAACTTTAATCAAAATTCAAAAGTTATAACCAATAAAATGAAGCGGATTGTGTCAAAAACAAATATAATTATAACTCCTAATAACTTTTGACACAGTCCGCTTAAAAACCAAAATAAAAATCTAACAAAATGAAAAAACTAATCTTATTATTATTTGCTGTCTTAAACATAGGTTTGAGCCCGGCTCAAAACAACGGATTTAACTACAAAGCTTTAATTACCGAAAACGGTAATGCTTTAATTAACCACCCTGTTACATTAAAGTTTAATATTCTTTATGACGGAACGACTTCCGTTTATGAAGAATCACAAACAGTTACTACCGACGCAAATGGTATTGTTAGTGTTATTGTTGGTGAAGGCACACCGATTTCAGGAGATTTTTACACCATTGACTGGAGTGCCTCCAACTTCTATTTAAATGTTCAAATTGATACAGGCAACGGCTTTACCGATTTTGGTACAACAGCCTTTAAGTTTGTTCCTTATGCCAAATATGCCGAAAAGGCAGGCAATACATTTAGCGGCGATTTTAATGATTTAAACAATGTGCCAGCCGGACTGGCTGACGGCGATGATGTAAATGATGCCGACCACGATGCCACAAACGAGTTACAAACACTTTCAATAAACGGAAACCAACTGAGCATCAGCAATGGAAATACCGTTACGCTTCCCGCAGGAAGCTCCGGCGATCAATGGGGTAGTCAAGTAGTGCAAAGCGACAATAGTTTGTCGGGAGACGGAACAACAACCAACCCTTTGGCAATAAATACCAATTCTTCGGCTTTTGACGGTTGGGACAAAAACGCTTCGGATGATTTTAGCGGTAGTTTTACCGACCTAACCAATGTGCCCGCAGGTTTATCCGATGGCGACGACGACACGCATCTATCCGACAGCGACATTGCCGCCATGGGCTATATCAAAAACCCTAATGATGCCGACCACGATGCAGCTAACGAATTGCAAAATTTATCTTTAACAGGAACCAATCTGGCAATCAGCAACGGCAATAGCGTCAATTTTAACGGTTGGGATACCAATGCAGCCGACGATTTTAGCGGCAATTTTAACGATTTGACCAACAAGCCCGTTAGTTTTTACAAAGCGGGAACTACCAACCAACCCACACAAATCAACGATGATATTTATACCCATGGAAAAGTAGGAATCGGTATTGAAAACCCCACAGCATCATTGAGTATTTTTTCAACCAATGAAAACAGTATCAGCATAATCGATTATGACGCCACTCACGCCGACCACATCGGTATGTTTTATCGAATTTCGGGTTCGGCAAGCGGCAACATCAGTGGTGTTAAAATGTTAAGTAATAATACCGGTTCAAACGGAAATATTATTGGTTCCGAAATTTATCTGCAAGGAAACAACGATGCTACCAAAAGGGGTATCTATGTAAGTATTCCCAACGGAAGCGGAACTTCATACGGCTCAATGATTCTGATAAGCAGTTCGGGTATCGGAACCCATTTCGGTTCTTTTTCATTACTTTCGGGAACCGGAAACGGTGACAAATATGGAACCTATAACGAAATAGACGATAATGCCGGCGGAAAACACTACGCCGTTTACGGCAAAGCAACCAAAAACGCAACCGATGTATATGCAGGGTATTTTTTGGGAAAAGTAGCCGTAGGAACCACCGATTCCGACAAATATATCATGCCGGTTTCCAAAGGAACAGCCGGACAAATCATGCAAATAGACGGTAACGGACAAGTCAATTGGGTAGATTATATATCAAGTGCCGACAACTGGGGAACTCAAAGCGTTGTATCTGATGCAAGTTTGTCCGGTAACGGAACAACCGCTCAGCCTTTGGCGGTTGATACCAATTCGGCAGCCTTTAACGGTTGGGACAAAAATGCAGCCGACGATTTTAGCGGTAATTACAACGATCTTACCAACAAACCCGTTATGTTCTACAAAACCGGAACCAACCACGACTTACCTACCAATATCAATGACGATATGTATTCGTTGGGTACTTTGTCTATCGGCGAAAACAATAGCGACGGTCGTCTCAACGTCAATCCCGAAGGCATAGAAAACGGTATCAATGTGTCGGGTAACCTCAGTGGCGGCAGCCGATATGCTTCGATATTTAATCATTTGTCGGGTGATACCGATGCCGATGTAACGAGTTTCAGCATAGAAAACGAAATATTGGGACAAGGCGAACATAAAGCCTTAAATGTCAAATTGATGGGAGGCGGTAATGCTGTCAAAAGAGGAATTAATATCGAAATAGAAAATGCAACAAACATAGCAACCGCCTATCAATCAAAAATAATAACACTCCCCGGCAACCCTCATGCCATTAGCGGTTTAATCAATGAAATTGAAAGTAACGGCGGAGGCGACGTGTACGGTACCAGTAATGTCATCAACGGTCAAGGAGACGCCGGAGCCGGATACTACGGTTCTTACAATACTATTGACCCTACTACCGCCGGCAATCACTATGCCGTATATGCTTCGGCTACCGGAACACCGGCACCCGGAAACGAATTTTATGCCGGATATTTTGAAGGCGATGTAAAAATTTCGCAAAAACTAAAAAGCACAATCAGCGGCGATGCCGACATGAAAGCCTATGTTTACGGCTATATAGACCACAACGGTTTTAAAGTTACCGGAAAATCATCAACCGGCTATACTTCAAACTATGACAGCAACGAAATGTGCTACATCATTACTCTTGAAGATGCCAATCTCGAAAACTATGTAGTTGTTGCCAATCCGCAAGTGGTAGATCCGGCTCTTATAACCGTTAAACAATATCAAGGCTATTTTAGAGTATATGTTTATAATTTAAACGGTACCCTTTCACAATCCGATTTTAGTTTTGTGGTTTATAAAAAATAGGTTTGAGCGGTCTCAAAAGTGAATTGACGTTGTTTTGTGATTTTGTTTCTTATCACATTTTATTGAGACCGCTTTCTATTAATTTACAATAATAAAAAATTTAACAAAAATGAAATCTTCAATATATTTTTTTTGGATATACTTGTTTGCTGTCATATCTGTTTTCGGACAAGACACTACCGGATTGCAATTGGCAGCCGATTATCCGTTTGCTACCAATGCCGATGAACAAACAGGTAATTACCAACCTGCAACAACGCATAACGCAACTTATAGCGGAAATGCCGTTTATTCCAATGGGATTTATCAAGGAAGCGGAAACACAAATTATTGTCTTATAAAAACCGATGACATACAAGAATTATTAGGAGATAAATTTATTATCAAACTCGATGTCAAAATAGAAGAAAACAACAAACCGATATTCGTTATCGGAGACTCATATCGTTGGCTTACAGTAGATATTTTTAACAATGAACTCAGAGTGCTGACTTATGAAACAGGCAATAATTACGGTCAATACAACTCGGGATTTACAGCACAACTCAATACTTGGTATTCATTGGCGGTAGTATATGAAGCAACTACCCGAAAGCTCGAGTTTTACGTCAATAATGTTAAAATGATAGACACAACCATACCAACCGAGTTGGATCGTCATAACGAAACCGCTTTGATGAATACACATTACGGATCGGGAAAAACCTTTAAAGGTTATTGGAAAAACTTAAAAATCTATGGTCATTTAGCAAATTTCGAAAATATTTTGCATCACGATATTTTTAAAATATATCCTAATCCGACAAAAAACAACCTAAACATTTCTTTTACAAATAAGACCGGTAATACGATACAAATCACAGATACACATGGCAAAATATTGATAAACAAAACGGTTAATAATGATGACAAACAAAATATAGATATTTCAGGTTTAACCCCCGGTTTATATTTTGTCAAGTATAAAATTCAAAACAACATTTATATACAAAAACTATTGATTGAATAAACAAAGTTTATCAATCTATTAAACCGAAACTACTATGAAAACCAAGCAATATTCAATATTATTCGTTATATTGTTACTTCTCGCTATTCCGATGAAGGCGCAAGTAGGGATTAACAAAGACGGGAGCAATCCCGATACTTCGGCTATGCTCGATGTAAAATCTTCCGACTCCGGAATTCTTATTCCTCGTATGAATGCCACCCAACGCGATGCTATTCAGACACCCGCTACGGGTTTAACGGTATTTGTAACAGACGATAACAAATACTATTATTACGACGGTTCGGCTTGGAAAAAAATCGGTGGCGATTACAGCGATTTAAACAACAAACCGGTTACCTTTTACAAAGCGGGAACCACCAATGACCCTACAAATATAAATGATGATATGTATACACACGGAAATGTGGGTATCGGCAACGAAAACCCGTATTATCCCATTGATATTACTTCTTCACATATTACCGGTTTGTTCGTAAAAATGCAAGACACCAGCAACGTGAATCACACCGGATTATATGCTTATATGACGGGAACAAGCGGTGGTAAAATTATCGGGTTTGAACATTTGGACGAAAATACAAGTTCATCCGATGAACATATAGGCGCCAGCATCACCCTTCAAAGTAATAACAACGCCTTGCAAACAGGAGTAAATATTAATATTTATCAAGGAACTAACAATTTATTTGGAGTAACTAACATGATTTCCAGTGATGGCGACGGAGAACACACCGGAGTTTATAACCAATTATCAGGAAGCGGAGACGGAACACAAAAAGGAGAAGTTACCATAATCAGCAATTCGGGTAACGGAGATCATTATGGCAACTATTTGCACTTATTCGGCAACGGTGATGGAAAACACTACGGAATATATAGCAAATTGGAAGGTTCAAGCGTCGGTGAACAATATGCCTTGTATGGTGAAATTAATAATTCCGGCAATGGCAATCACGTAGGAAGTTATATAAAAATTTCCGGTAGCGGAAATGGTGATCATCTCGGTGAACACAAGTTACTAACCGGACAAGGCAACGGGATACAAATAGCCGAAATCAATGAAATTGACAATTCGGAAGACAACCAACACTATGGTATTATTAATTTATTAAGCGGTACCGGAACCGGAGAACAAACCTGTATATTAAACGAAATATCAAACAGTGGCGATAATGAACATATAGGTATCACAAATTCTTTGCTTTCCGATGGCAACGGCAGTCATTTTGGAACATACAATGTATTGGATGGCAACGGAGGAGGAGATCAAATAGGAGTAAGTTCCGATATATTATCTTCCGGCAACGGCACACACTTTGGAGTTAGAAATCATTTGTCCGGAACAGGAACCGGAGACAAATTCGGTAGCTTTAACCAAATTGACGCATCAGCTGGCGGTAAGCACTATGCTGTTTATGGCGAAGCCACCAAAAACGCCCCCGATGTATATGCCGGCTATTTTTTGGGTAATGTAGCCATAGGAACCACCGATGCCGATAAATATATTTTGCCCGCTTCCAGAGGCACTGCCGGACAAGTGATGCAAATAGACGCTACCGGAGAGGTTAATTGGGCTAACGCTTCCGATATTGGAGCGGATGAGATCAACGATTTAAGTGATGGAAAAACCGGTGGCAATTCCGTTTTTCTCGGTGCAGGTGCCGGTTCAAATGACAACGGTGACAGTAGCAACAAACACTACAATACAGCCGTAGGAATTGATGCACTCAACAGCAATGTGTCCGGCAAATACAATACGGCAACAGGTGCGGGAAGTTTATCACACAATACCGCAAATTACAATACAGGAATAGGCGCTTACGCTTTGTTTTTAAACAATTCGGGCGGACTCAATACAGCCACAGGTGCCTATGCCCTAAATAATAATACATCGGGAAGCAGTAACAGTGCCTTTGGAAACCATTCGTTGTCAGCCAATACCGATGGCGAAAACAATACGGGAATAGGTGATAAAGCCTTAAATGCCAATACAAGCGGAAAGGCAAATACAGCCCTTGGTAAAAGTGCTTTGGAAAAGAACACTACCGCAGAAGCCAATACAGCCGTAGGAATTGCGGCACTATATAAAAATACCGATAAAAGTCATTTGGTAGCCGTAGGTGATTCTGCTTTATATAACAATGGTAGCGGTGCAACGGCAAACAATGAAGGAATTGCCAATACGGCAATAGGTTCTAAAGCTTTGTATGCCAATACTACCGGCTCTTACAATACCGCTACCGGTTTTCAGGCACTCAAACAAAACACAAGCGGTATAAGAAATACGGCTATAGGCAATAAAACCCTTTATAACAATACTACCGGAAAAGAAAATACCGCAACCGGTTACAATGCTCTTATCAATAATACTAATGGCGATTACAATACAGCCTATGGCAAAAGTGCACTTAACAACAACGATTTCGGCGATTCCAATATTGCCGTTGGCGTTGAATCGCTTTATTCAAATACATCAGGTGATGATAATGTGGCTGTCGGGGTAAGTGCTCTTTATAAAAATACTACGGGTGAAAAAAATATTGCCATCGGTGGAGACGCTTTGAATGAAAATACAAAAGGGAACTTAAACATTGCTATCGGTTATGAAGCGCTAAGCAGAAATACCGAAATAAGTAATTTAATAGCCATAGGAGATTCTGCTTTATATAACAACGGAGTTTATGCAGATCCAACTTACTTGGAAGGTTATTGGAATATCGGAATAGGTTCAAATGCTTTGCACTATAACAGAACCGGAAAATTTAATGTAGGTATAGGATATAAAACACAATATAAAGCATCTACCGGAGACGCAAATGTCTCAATAGGTTATGAAACTCTAAAAAACACTAGCAAAGGAGATGCTAATGTTGCTGTTGGAAAATGGGCGGGTCGGAGCAACGATAGAGGTAATTGTAATGTGTTTGTTGGACATCGTGCTTATTATCTAAATACAAAAGGAGATTATAATACCGCAATAGGTGCTTTTTCAGGACACGATGATAACGATCTTAATAATACTACTTCCATAGGATATAATGCCGGTCATGTTAGCGATACAGACAACCGCATCGAAATAGGCAATACCAGTGTAACTTGGATAGGCGGTGAAGTGGGTTGGAGTACTTACAGCGACCGTCGTATCAAAACCGACATCGAAGAAAACGTAGCAGGTTTGGATTTTATTACCCGTTTGCGTCCGGTTACTTACCATTTGGATATTCACAAACAAAACCAAATGATCCGACGCGGAAAAAAAGACAATGAAGAAGCCGAATGGGACAGCAAATATGATATCGAACAAATCCGTATGACCGGTTTTATCGCACAAGAAGTGGAACAAGCAGCCAAAGAAGCGGGATACGATTTCAGCGGCGTGCAAAAAGCCAATGACGATTTAGGTATGTATAGCGTTCGCTACTCCGAATTTGTCGTTCCCTTGGTCAAAGCCGTGCAAGAGCAACAAGAACAAATTCAAAACCAGCAGGAACAAATCCAAACTCAAAAAACAACTATCAAACAACAACAAAAACGTATCAATGACTTGCAAAGACAAATAAATGAACTAAAAATGCTCATTTTACAAAAAGAAAACAAAACCAAAGCCTATGATGATAGCAAATAGGTAAGGTTGTTTTTTCATAATACCCTGTTGCTGCCGCTTGCGGCAGCAACAGGGAAATTTAAAACAGTCCGTTACAACACAAAATCGTTTATAAATAATCTATAAAATTTAATCAAATGAAAAAATTATTCTTAATTGTTGTTTTTTACACTCAGTTTTTTTATGCTCAAAATACCGACCAAGTATTGGCGCAAAACGGTAATTTGAAATATACACAAGAACTCTTTAACAAATCTTTGCGATATGTCGAGTTTCTTATAGGTTATCCTATGCAAGAGCAAGACAAACAATTGATGTTACAAGAAACACTTCAAAATTTTAATCAAAATCCGCAAGCCATTATCAACGAAGTCGAAAATATCGACCGACAGATGCAACAACTCTATCAAATAACCGATGTGATGCAAATTGCACGCATGCGATCGGCGCTTATAGCACAAATATATATCAATGCACAGCAAAATCCGCAAATGGCACAAAGTTTCATCGTAAGAGTATTAAACGCTTATGTGCCTTTGCTGGCAATAGATGCTCAAAATTTATTAGCCTTTACCTACAAAGATTTTGAAGGTTATGCCAAAATGATACAACTCAACGCCATATTAACCGGTCAATATTTTCAACCTACCCAACAAGAACTGATACAACTCAAAGACTATTTGACCCAACAGTTTTACAATATGAATGTTGAACAAAAACAAGCACTGTGCAGCATGCAATTATTGGCAGACTATACTTATAAGGTATATCAACAAATGACACCGCAACAACGACAACAATTACAGCAACAATATACCCAAGCTTATGCATCAACACAAACTTATCAATCGGGATTTCCCGCAGGGGTAAATACACCCGAACAACAACAAGCTTATATGCGTGAAAAACAAAGACAATATAACGGCAATTCCGCCGCCATGAAAATATATTACGATACAATGATGGGAAATCATGCCACCATGCTCAATGTTTTTAGTAACTATGACAGCAATACTTATTGGGAATACAAATATTAACAGATACTCCCTTATCGTTTCGACGATTGTAAGAAAGAATCTTTTCAAATAAAAAAGATTTCTCTCTATCGCCCGAAACAACAATTACTCAATTCATCAAAAAAATAAACCCATAAAACATTTATATTATGAATAAACAATTCTTATCCTTAATAGCCATCTTACTTTTTACAATGGCTTTTGCTCAAACACAAGGCATCAATTACAAAGCCTTAATTACCGAAAACGGCAATGTTTTAAATACGCAAAACGTCAATGTGCGTTTTACCCTTATTCAAAACGGGAATAATAATGTATATCAAGAAACCCAATCTGTCTCAACCGATACCAACGGAATAATTTCACTTCAAATAGGCGAAGGAAATACCGTATCGGGTGATTTCAACGCAATTGATTGGAGTGCCGGCGAATATTTTTTAAAAGTAGAAATTGATACCGGAAACGGATACACCGATTTTGGAACAACCGCCTTTAAATACGTGCCTTATGCCAAATATGCCGAAACAGCCGGCAATGTTTTTAGCGGCGATTTCAACGATTTGTCAAACATACCAGCCGGTTTATCCGACGGCGACGACGTAAACGATGCCGACCACGATACCACCAATGAACTGCAAACTTTGAGTTTTGACAACGGAACTCGTCAATTAACCATTAGCAACGGCAATACGGTTACCATTCCAGCCGGCAGTGCTTCCGGCGGCGATGGCTGGGGCACCCAAGTAGCCGCTACCGACAGCAGTATCAATGGCGACGGAACCTCTGCCAACCCTTTGGGTGTCAATCCCAATGCAAGTATTTTTAACAATTGGGACAAAAACGCCGCAGACGATTTTAGCGGTAGTTATGTAGATTTAACCGATATACCCGCCGATATTGCCGACGGCGATGACGTAAACGATGCTGACCATGACCCTTCAAACGAGCTACAAACCATTAGTAAAAGCGGTAGCACGGTTACGCTATCTAACGGCGGAGGAAGTTTTACCGATGCCGATACGCACTTGTCCGACAGCGATATAGCCGCTATGGGCTACATCAAAAACGCCAATGACGCCGACCACGATGCTACCAACGAGTTGCAAACCTTATCGGTAAGTGGCAACCAATTGACCATCAGCAATGGTAATACCGTAACGCTTCCTACCGGTAGCGGTGGCGACCAATGGGGTAGCCAAGTGGTAGAAAGCGATACTTCTCTTACCGGTGACGGAACTAGTGCCAATCCTTTGGCTGTGGACACCAATTCATCCGCTTTTAACGGCTGGGACAAAGACGCTTCGGATGATTTTAGCGGAAACTACTACGACTTATCAAACAAACCCGTTACTTTTTATAAATCGGGAACTACCTATGAACCAAACGATATTGCTGATGATATATATACCATTGGAAAAGTAACTTTTGGTGGAGATTATTTGGTTGATTCCAGAATATTTGTTGATGGAAATAATTATTCAAGTGATATATCCACGAGTTCGGTTTTGTCGGACAACAATGACCATTTTTCAATTACATCAAATATTACCGGAAATGGAAATGGATACATAAAAGGGTTTTCTTTTACAAGCAACAATACAGGTAATGGAATTCATCAGGGAATGAGTATTCAATTACAAGGCAATTCGACAGCAATAAAAAACGGTTTATATATTAGTATTCCAAACGGATCAAACAATCTTTACGGAAGTAAAATATATATATTAAGTGATGGTAATGGTAAACATATAGGAACAACAAATCAAATGGATGGTAGCGGAAGCGGAGTACACAAAGCCATTGAAAATCTTATATTTGGAACCGGTACCGGTGATAAATACGGTACTTTTAACGAAATAGACGATAATGCCGGAGGAAAACACTACGCCGTTTACGGCAAAGCCACCAAAAACGCACCGGACGTTTATGCCGGTTATTTCTTGGGCAACGTAGCCATTGGAACTAATGATACCGATAAATATATTTTACCCGCTTCCAAAGGAACCGCCGGACAAGTGATGAAGACAGATGTTAACGGACAGGTAAGTTGGCAAGACGATTTTAGTGGCGATTATAACGATTTGACCAACAAACCTGTAACCTTTTATAAATCGGGAACTACCGAAGTGCCAACCAATATTAACGATGATATTTATACGTTTGGAAATCTAACTATTGGCAATATGAATGTTTCCGGTTCAAATTCTACTTTATACCTTAACAAAACGGTTTCTAACAACGATGATATTATGCTCGAATTTGATGAAATAAGCGGAAATGGAAATGGAAATATTGTTTTAAAACAGTTATTTTCCCATAGTGATGGCACAGGAGCTCGTGAAGGACAAAATATTTATTTACAAGGAAGTTCGGATGCTTATAAAAGAGGATATTATGTAAGTATTCCGAGTGGAGGAGGTGATCATTTAGGAAGTTATATGTTTTTATCAAGTGATGGCGATGGTATGCATATAGGAACGACAAATCAAATGGAAGGTGCAGGAAACGGAGAACATTACGGAGTAAAAAATTCATTATACGGTACCGGAAACGGTGATAAATACGGAAGCTATAATAAAATAGATACCAATGCCGGCGGAAGACACTATGCCGTTTACGGTGAAGCCACCAAAAACGCCCCGGACGTTTATGCCGGTTATTTTGTAGGAAATGTAAAAGTAACACAAGGAAAACTCTTGGGAACCGATAGCGGCAATTCGGATATGAAAGCTTATGTATATGGATTTATTACTTCAAGTGCAGCTATTCAAACCAATAAATCTTCAACCGGTTTTACGGCATCAAAAATTGCAACCGGACAATTCAGAATTACATTTGATGACACTAGTATCGATAATAATTATATTTTAACCGCAAATGTCGATGCCATGTCCCCGAGAATATTAACCGTAGATTATCGAAGCGGTTATTGTGATATATACATTTTTGATCTTTCGGGTAATCAGGTGGACGACGATTTCCATTTTGTAGTATATCGAAAATAAATACGTGTTGTTTTTTTCCTATTAATAATCGGAGCGACCATTTTGTGTCGCTCCGATTTATTATAAATAAAACTAAATACATTTATAGAGTAATCTCAAAATATTTGGGACTTAATATAAAACAATTTGATATAACTAAGGTATGGTATATTTCTTTTTATTGATGGTAGGTCAATTTATGAAAAAAAAATCAACATGTAGGTTTATATAATAAAATTAGGATTTTTGTTTATATAAATTCAATTGTTCTTTAAGCAAACGAATTATTTCATCTTTTTCTTGTAAACGCAATTCCATTTGTTTAATTAATTTATTATGATAATCATTAATCATAGCCATATTATTTTTATCAAAGAAATTATTATACGATTGGTTAAGTGTTATACCATATTCTTGCAATAAAACAAATAAATCAAAGTTTAATATTTCACTAAGTTTGGCTAATTGTTTAATACCTATTTTACTTTTGTCACTTTCTATATTAGAATATGTTTTTTGTGAAATACCTAATATAACTGCTATATCTTTTTGAGAAAATCGTTTTTGTTCCCTTATTTTTTTTAATTTGGCACCAATTATAATACCCCTATAAAATCAGGCCATTGTTTAAGTTGAAAATTTTATTAACTTTAA
>Ga0256834_1001174_pt1 | contig 18204 bp, 19 predicted proteins | sample 4281140metaG_FD_190536 | JGI IMG/M metagenome (GOLD analysis project Ga0256834, IMG submission 190536) | Hydrothermal vent microbial communities from East Pacific Rise, Pacific Ocean - 4281-140 | ecosystem: Environmental > Aquatic > Marine > Hydrothermal vents | place: Pacific Ocean: East...
TTCATGAATCAAATCTAAAGGAGACTTCGGGAGAAAAATCTCATAAAACTTTATTAACTTTTTTGCTTGTCTAAATTTGAGATGCTGTACTGCTCTCGTACCTCGTTTGTTCTGAATGACAGAATATTCCTTCGCTTTACTGCTCTCGAGGCTTCGGGACTGAATGACAAATAAAACTTGCTACTTGCCTATTCCAACAATCCTTTAGTAAATTTTTCTGGGTTCTCTGCTAAATGGTAACGAGGGTCATCAATGTCTTCTTCGATTACTTGATGAAAATGTGGACTCGCTTTATACAGGAGTATTTTACAATCTTCACTTAAATGTTTTAGGGTAATGGTCTTACCAGCATCTTCGTATTTATTCACCAAATTAAAGATGGCTTCAATGGCTGAGTGATCGCTTATTCTTGCTTCTATAAAATCTATTTCAACTTTATCAGGATCATTTTTTATATCAAACTTAGCATTAAAAGCAGTAATTGATCCAAAAAATAAAGGTCCCCAAATTTCATAAATTTTAGTACCATCTTCTTTTATTCGTTTACGAGCTCTAATACGTTTTGCATTTTCCCAAGAGAATACTAAGGCACTAATAATTACACCTGCAATAACTGCAATGGCCAAATCGAAAATTACGGTCAATGCAGAAACTGTAATTAATACAATAACATCACTAACAGGTATTTTATTTAAGATTCTAAAACTAGACCAAGCAAAAGTACCAATGACCACCATAAACATAACACCCACCAATGCTGCAATAGGCACTTGTTCTATCAAACCCGAAGCAAATAAGATAAAAGCCAATAAAGTTAAGGCAGCTACTATACCTGAAAGTCGACCTCTACCACCACCTTTGATATTGATTAACGATTGTCCAATCATGGCACAACCTCCCATACCTCCAAAAAGCCCTGTAATAATATTTGCACCACCTTGTGCCAAACACTCTCTGTTAGAATTCCCTCTAGAATCTGTCAATTCATCAATTAAATTCAAGGTCATTAAAGACTCTATCAGCCCGATGGCTGCTAAGATTAATGCATAAGGGCCAATAAACTTAAAGGTTTCCCAAGTCATTGGAATTTTATTAAAAATGTCCCATTGAAACTCTGGTAAGCCTCCTTTTAAGCCTTCACCTCCACCTTCACGAATAAAGCTACCCACTGTTGACACATCTAACTTTCCAAAAATCACAATGGCTGAAACGACTAAAATAGCAACCAATCCGTCTGGTATTTTTTTAGAAATTTTAGGCAAGCCAAACATTAATAACATCGTTAGTAAAACCAACCCTACCATTAGTAATAACTTTGACGTTGGTAAGAATTGCTTAACGACACCTTTCTTTTCAATTTGAAAAATGCCATTCTTTTCTATATTAAATTTTACTTGTTGTGTTGCTACATCAAAAATTTGATTGTCTACTATTTGGTAGGCAACGGCATTTGTTGTTGACGCAATTAGTTTATCGCCAGCTTTGGTAAATAATAAAATTCCTGTATGGGTATCGAAAACATTGTCACCCTTAACATCCATTATTTTTTCAACCGAATGTGTTTTTATTTTATTGTTTCCGAAAACATCTTTTACATTCTCTTTAAACATTCCCAATTGCGATAAGAAAATCACAATTGCTAAACCATTTACAAAACCCATCATTACAGGGTGCGGAATCAAACGCACAAACTTACCTAGTTTTAAAACTCCTGCTAACATTTGGATAATACCCATCAAAATTACAGTCGCAAACAGATAGTACAATCCCAAATTTTCACCTTCAACTCCCATGGCATTCCCTTTTGCAACTAAGGCTACCATCACTACAGCTAAGGCACCAGTTGCACCAGAAATCATTCCTGGTCTCCCTCCAAAAATAGCGGTAATTAAACCTATCATAAAGGCAGCATACAACCCGACTAACGGATCAACACCAGCAACAAAAGCAAAAGCAACAGCTTCTGGTACTAATGCCAAAGCAACCGTTAAGCCTGATAAAATATCATTTTTTGCATTTGCTGCTCTCTTTCTTATAAACTCTGTCATAAACTATTTTTAGAAGCGGCAAAAATACAGTTAATCTAAAGATGCACAAGTATATGTCGTAATAATTTACTTATATTTGATTCTTAAAACCACTTTAGAGATGAAAAAAATCTTATTCCTTTTGATTCTCAACCCACTTTACTTACTAGCACAAACCAGTGATTTTACAACTGTTTTTGAAACTTCAAAAGGAACAGAAACAACGACATATAAGCAAACTATTAAATTTTATACTGATTTAGCAAATACATACTCTGAAATTTCAATTCGAGAAATTGGAATGACAGATTCAGGAAAGCCACTACATATAGTGACATTAAATCCAGACAAAGAATTTGATTTTTCAATAATTCGAAAAAATAAACGCATCTTATTAATCAACAATGGTATTCATCCTGGAGAAAGTGACGGTATAGATGCAACCATGCTTTTATTTAGAGACATTGTACAGGGTAAAATCAACAATCTCACAAAAACAGTTTTAGTAACAATTCCTATTTACAATGTAGGGGGTAGTTTAAATAGAAACTCTACTACAAGAACCAATCAAAATGGTCCAAAAGCTTATGGATTTAGAGGCAATGCACGAAATTATGATTTAAACAGAGATTTTATTAAGTGTGATACTAAAAATGCTAGAACATTTACTGAGATTTTTCATTTAGTTCAACCTGATGTTTTTATTGATAATCATGTAAGTAATGGTGCAGATTATCAATACACACTCACACATTTATTTACACAACATAATAAATTAGGAGGCCAATTAGGCAATTATTTACATCAAGAAATGATGCCTAGCTTAGAAAAAAAATTAGCTGAAAAAGATTGGAATATTACACCTTATGTAAATGTGTTTAACCAAGTTCCTGAAATTGGCTTTTCTCAATTCTTTGACTCTCCACGTTATTCTACAGGATATACAACGCTATTCAATACTTTAGGAATGATGGTGGAAACCCACATGCTAAAACCCTACCAAAAACGCGTTGAAGGAACTTATGAGTTACTAAAAAGTATGCTTACAATTATTGACGCTGATGCAGAAAAAATAAAGGTATTAAGAGCTGATGCCACTAAAAATTTATACACAAAGAAAACCTACCCAATCACTTGGAAAATTGACACTACAAAAAGCACAACCTTAAGTTTTAAAGGATTTGAAGGCCATAAAGTTCAAAGTAAAATCACAAAAGATCAACGCTTAAAATTTGACAGGAACAAACCATTTACAAAAAATGTTACCTATCATAATTATTTCACCCCACAACTTGAAATTAATATCCCCAATTATTATATCATTCCTCAAGCTTGGTATAAAGTATTAGGATTACTACAATTGAATAACATAGAAATGACTAGAGTAGAAAAGGATACTCTAATTACTGTTGAGGCTTATAAAATATCCGATTTTCAAACTAGAAAAATGGCTTACGAAGGGCATTATCTTCATTATAAAACAAAAATAAATTCGAGTATAAAAAACCTTAGCTTCAAAAAAGGAGACTATTTAATTCACACTCAACAGCCTTCAATTAGATATCTTCTTGAGACATTAGAACCTCAAGCCCCTGATTCATTTTTTAATTGGAACTACTTTGATATGATACTTCAGCAAAAAGAAGGCTTTTCACCTTATGTTTGGGAAGATAAAGCTTTGATAATTCTTAGAAATAATCCGGATTTAGAATTAGAATTTTTGGCTAAGAAAAAATCTGATCAACCTTTTGCCGACAATTGGTATCTTCAATTAGATTGGATACATAAGCATAGTGAACATTATGAAAAAGCTCATTTACAATACCCTATATATCGTATATTAAAATGATGTTAGGTTTCAATCAATTATTTGAAGCAATAACTTAATATTTGCATAAGTATTTTTCATAGCCTCTGAAGTTTGCTTATGATTCAACCATTCAACTCGAGTAATGCCTTCTTCTAGTTGAGGGTGTAATTCATCAGCAAAATCTGTCTCCATTTCAAACCAATAGGTTAATTTAATTTGGTACTTATTTTTACGTTTAAAAATGTGATATGTGGTTTCAATAGGTTTTTTGATAATTAAATTCTTTACTCCTGTTTCTTCTTCAACCTCTCTTAGAGCAGCCTGTTCAACAGTTTCATTCTTTTCAATTTTACCTTTGGGTAAATCCCATTTATTTTCTCTATAAATAAATAGAACTTCATTCTTCACATTAAACACCTTCCCTCCCGCTGCTTTAACAACTTGAAATTGATCCATAAAATATTGCTTTAGTTCATTTAAATCATTATGAAATAAATACACCCATTCAAGGTTACCTAGCTCAAGTTTTTCAACGAGTGAATAAATATCAACATCTTTATACCTATAAAAATATTTTTCAGATTGATGTTCTAAACTACTTGTTAAATAAATAGGATGGTCGTTAATAAAAATAGAGATCATTGTGTTTAAAAATAAATTTGCTTAGATTTGTAGCTATGATTTTTGAAAAAAATATGGCTAAAGAAACCGCTGAGTTTCTTTTACAAATTAAGGCAATTAAACTCAATCCTAAAAATCCATTTATTTGGGCTTCAGGATGGAATTCTCCTATTTATTGTGACAATAGAGTTACCTTATCTCACGTACAAATACGTACTTTTATAAGAGAGTGCCTCTCTAAAATCATTGATAGAAAATACGGAAAACCTGATGCCATCGCAGGTGTTGCTACTGGTGCTATTGCCATAGGAGCATTGGTTGCTCAAGAATTAGGTTTACCATTTATTTATGTGAGACCTGAAGCTAAAAAACACGGTAGGCAAAATCAAATTGAAGGTCATATTGAAAAACATCAATCAGTTGTTGTAGTTGAAGATTTAATAAGTACTGGTAAAAGTAGTCTAAATGCTGTAAAAGCATTAAGAGCTAAAGATATTAACGTTAAGGGGATGGTTGCTATTTTCTCTTATGGATTTGAGCTAGCTAATCAAAATTTTGCCGAAGCTGATGTCGAATTGACAACTATAAGTGATTATGAAAATCTCATAAAACAGGCTATTGCAAGAGAGTATGTGCCCGAAGATGATTTGCACACTTTAGAAAACTGGCGTAAAAATCCAAGTAAATGGAGTGTTACTTAAATTAAAACCTCAGATTTCCCAAAAATTAGTGTTTTTCTCACCCGTAATTACTAAATGCAATTACGACCTCTCCAAAGGAGAGGTAAATCGGAAACCTTGACAGCAGTATGTCGAGGAATTATTTAAATTAAAAAATAAAATAATGAATTTAGAGAGCCCAAAAATAACAGTTAAAAAAGATGAAAAAACTGTTTTTAATTTTTTAAACAACGTTGAAAATTTCGAACAATTGATGCCTGAGAATACTGAAAAATTTGAAGCTACTGAAGATTCCTTTCTTTTTGCCTTAAAGGGGATGCCTGACATCAGATTAAAATTACAAGAAAGTAATGCTAATAACAACATTGTTTTAGCGTCTACAAGTGATAAATTCCCGTTTACATTAGTTGGTAATATTGTTAAATTAGACGAAGCTTCTAGTGAAGTTCAATTAATTTTTGATGGTCAGTTTAATGCAATGATGGCTATGATGATTAAAAATCCTATTCAAAAATTTATCAATACTCTAGCTGAAAATATAGAAAAAAAAGTTTAAAAACAGAAACGACTTAAGCGAATCTTATTTCTTTAACCCCAAACTCTCTTATAGTTTCATTTTCAAGTTCTACCTGTAAATTTCCTGTTAAAGAAGTCCCTATAATTTTACCTAAAAATCGAGATTCATTACCATCTACAAACATTGAAGGAATCCCCATTTTATATAAAATAGCTTCATATTGATTTTTTATTTTTTTAAATTCTTGTTTTTTAATAGCAATCAATTGATATTGAATTTCAATCAAAATTTTATCAAATAATTTTTCTTTATCAATAAAGGTATTTAATACTTTTTTTAAAGACGTAGCTTTTACAACTTCAACAGGGAAAATATCTTGATTTACATTCAAACCTACACCAATAATTGCATTCTTTACATTAGACTTTTTAATGGTACTTTCAATTAATATTCCACAAATCTTTTGATTACCTGACATAATGTCGTTAGGCCATTTTACAGTTAACTTCTCTGAAATATAATCTTTCAACACGTTATACAAAGCGATAGAGACTACATAATTTAAATAAAACTGCCCTTCAACCTTTAAGCTATCGAACCTCACTAAAACACTAAATGTTAGATTTTTACCACTATCAGAAACCCATTTATTCTTATTTTGCCCTTTCCCATTTGTTTGAAAATCGGCAATTACAACGGTACCATTATCGACATTAGTTTGCCTAACTAACTCCTTTAAATAAGAGTTTGTTGAGTCTATGGCATTAAGTTTGACTATCTTCATATATAATTGCAAATATAACACATCAATAATGATAAAATTAATACATTTGCATCAAAATTATAAAGGTTTTAATGGCTAAAAAAAAAGTAAGTAATGATCAGCTAATTGCTGAAATAATTAAAGGCATAGAGCAAATCAAAGGGTCAAAAGTTGTTATTTTAGATTTAAGAGAACTTGAAAACACAGTTTGCGATTATCACATCATTTGTGAAGGTAATTCTAACACACAAGTAAATGCCATTTCTGCATCTATACAAAAGACTGTAAGTAAAGCCCTGAAAGACAAACCATGGCATGTAGAAGGAGAAGCAAATGCCGAATGGATTTTATTAGATTATATAAATGTAGTAGTACATGTCTTTCAAAAGCATATCAGAGAATTTTATGATCTTGAAAGTTTGTGGGGTGATGCAAAAATCACCAATTTAGAAACTACATATTAAAAAAAATTAATAATTTAGAACAAATAAATGAGTAAAGATAAAAACAAGAATAACAAACCTTTTAAAGAGTTTAAATTCAAATTTAATTTCTATTGGGTGTATGGAATTTTATTTGCACTAATTTTAGGATATCAATTTTTAAGCAATCCCGATTTAGCTACAAGTAAATTAACTGAAAATGAATTTAAAGAATTATTAAAAGCTAATGATATAGAAAAAATTGTTATCGTTAATAATGATGTAGCTCAGATATATATTACACCTGACGCTTTAGAAAAAGAAAAACATAAAGCGAAAACAAAAGACAATCCTTTTTACAATAGTAAAGCCCCTTTATATACTTTCGATTTTGGTGATTTACAAAATTTTGAAAAAGAATTAAGTAAAGAAAAAGCTGAAAATAATTTAACTTTTGACACCACTAACGCTACTCAAACTAGTATTTGGGATGGCATTTTTATGTGGCTCCCTTTTATTTTTATCATTGCTATTTGGGTTTTTATCATGAAACGTATGTCTGGTGGTGCTGGCGGAGGAGGTCCTGGTGGACAAATTTTCAACATAGGTAAATCTAAAGCAAAACTTTTTGATCAAGATCAGAAAGTACAAACTTCATTTAAAGATGTTGCCGGTTTAGAAGGTGCAAAAGAAGAAGTACAAGAAATTGTAGATTTTCTGAAAAACCCTGATAAATACACCAAACTAGGTGGTAAAATTCCGAAAGGTGCATTACTAGTAGGCCCTCCAGGTACAGGTAAAACCTTATTAGCAAAAGCTGTTGCAGGTGAAGCTAAAGTTCCTTTTTTCTCCCTTTCAGGTTCTGATTTTGTTGAAATGTTTGTAGGTGTTGGTGCTTCTCGTGTTAGAGATTTATTTAAGCAAGCTGCACAAAAATCTCCTTCAATAATATTTATAGATGAAATCGATGCTATTGGTAGAGCCAGAGGTAAAAATAGTTTTACTGGAGGTAATGATGAACGTGAAAATACATTAAACCAACTTCTAACTGAAATGGATGGTTTTGGTACCGATACTAATGTTATCGTTATAGCAGCAACTAACCGTGCTGATGTATTAGACAAAGCTTTAATGCGTGCAGGTAGATTTGATAGACAAATTTATGTTGACTTGCCAGACAAAAACGAAAGAAAAGAAATTTTTGAAGTCCATATTAGACCTTTAAAATTAGCTAAAGATGTTAATATAGAATTCCTTTCAAAACAAACTCCAGGATTTTCAGGTGCAGATATTGCCAATGTTTGTAATGAAGCTGCTTTAGTAGCAGCCAGACAAGATAAAGATGCTGTTTTTCATCAAGATTTTCTTGATGCTGTAGATAGGATTGTTGGTGGTTTAGAAAAGAAAAACAAAATTATCACTCAAAAAGAAAAGAAAACAATTGCTTATCATGAAGCAGGTCATGCAACTGTAAGTTGGATGCTTGAACATGCAGCTCCATTAGTAAAAGTGACTATTGTACCTAGAGGTCAATCGTTAGGTGCTGCTTGGTATTTACCTGCAGAAAGAATGATTGTTCAATCAGAGCAAATGTTAGATGAAATGTGTGCTACTATGGGTGGTAGAGCTGCTGAAAAAGTGATGTTTGATAAAATTTCTACTGGAGCATTGAGTGATTTAGAGAAAGTAAACAAACAAGCCAGAGCCATGATTACTATCTATGGTTTGAATGAAAAACTGGGTAACATTACCTATTACGATTCATCTGGACAATCTGAATATAATTTTTCTAAGCCTTATAGTGAAGAAACAGCAATTTTAATTGATCAAGAAATTTCTAAATTGATTGAAAGTCAATATGAACGTGCACAAAAAATTCTTAAAACTCACAAAAAAGAATTGATAGAATTGGCAGAACTCTTATTGGATAAAGAAGTGATTTTTGATGACGATTTAGTTAAAATTTTTGGAGAAAGACCTTTTGTAAAAGAACCTCTAGTGGTAAAAAAAGAAACCAAAAATAAAGAAGAAGGAACTGCTAAAGAAGAAGAAATAGTCAAAGATGAAAAAGATGTGAACAATGAGGGTGAGATTTCAACAGAATGAACCTAATCATTTCTTTATTATTTACTTTTGAGAAACTCTTCAATGTAAAATGAATTTTTTTAAGAAACTATTTAGTTCAACAAATGAAAATGATGAAAGTAAACAAGACACTCTAACCTCCACTTTAGAGTGTTCTTCATTTGACGAAATTTTTGTACAGAATTTCATTAAAAAAGGTGGTAAGTTTTTATACTGTTCTCACCAAGAAGAACTTAATCAAAATTTATTGAATATCATCAATGAAAACCATTGGAAGAATGTGGTTTGTTTTGATGATGATTTAACAAAAAACTTAACAATCATAGGCGTAGATAGTACTGATAAAATTAAAAAATCCTCTCCATTTTTCACTTATTGTGAACGGTTACTTTCAGAAGAAGGCAGTATTATGTTTTCATCAAAACAACTTTACAATAATAAAATAACTCATTTATCTGATTATTTTATCGTCTTTGCTAAAACCAGTCAAATTGTTAAAAACAAAAGTGAAGGATTAATGGGAATTAAAGAAACCTATCAAAAGAATTTTCCTACAAATATTAGTTCAATAAAAAGTTATATTCCCGAAAAGGTTGAAGACGATTTTTTAAACTTTGGTAATAATAATGCAAAAAACTTATATTTGCTGTTACTAGAAGATTTATAATCAGAAACATTCACAACTAAAAATATAGTCACCTACAGAATAATTATATATATTTTCTCTATATGACCAATAAAAATCTACAATTATAAACACATGAAAGAACTCTTTATTAGGGCTTTATCAGGAATAGTCTATGTAGGTGTAATTATTGGAGGTACTTTATACAGCAAAGAATCCTTTTATATCATATTTTATTTACTCATGAATTTATGCTTATATGAGTTTAAAAACCTTATTAATTTAAGATATAAATGGACAATTATTGTTGCTAGTTTAATCTATTTAAATTCTGTAAACTTATCTTTTATAAACTCAAAATATTTACATTTTTTATTAATATCTAGTTTATTTATTCCTTTGATTTATCAATTATTCAAATCTAAAATCCCCTTAACATCAAGTAAACTAGGACATTATTTTTTAGCATTAGCATATATAGCATTACCTTTTGCTACAATGATACAGATTCCTTTTATTGATAATGAATATCATCCCAAAATTATTATCAGTATCTTTACATTGATTTGGATAAGTGATACTTTTGCATATATAATAGGAAGTGCCATTGGTAAAACTAAATTGTATGAAAAAGTATCTCCAAATAAAACTATTGAAGGGGCTTTAGGTGGGTTTTCGGCAGCTTTAATTGGAGCTTATTTAATTTCTTTTTATTGCACTGAAGTCAATACAATTCATTGGGTGATTATTGCAGCTATAGTTTTTACTTTTGGCTTATTAGGTGATTTGATAGAATCAAAATTTAAAAGAGAAGCGGGCATAAAAGATAGTAGTAATTTTATACCTGGACATGGTGGCTTTTTGGATCGATTAGATAGTATTATTTTTGCTGCACCTTTTGCTTATGTTTATTTACATCTTATAAATTAAAATACAATTAAATGTTTCATAAAGAAGGTTATAAAATAATTACAATATCAATGGTACTGTTTGTATCTGCCTTATTTTTAACTGATGCTATTGTTGAAATTGAATGGTTAAGAAAGTTAATAATGATTGTTTTTTTAATCCTCTTTATTTTAATACTACAATTTTTTAGAAACCCTAAAAGAACAACTATTGAAAATATAAATCATATTATTGCTTCAGTAGATGGTAAAGTAGTTGTTATTGAAGAAGTATTTGAAAAAGAATTTTTTAAAGAAAAACGTAAACAAATATCAATATTTATGTCTCCTTTAAATGTACATGTCACAAGATATCCTATTGGAGGGAAAGTCGTTTACAGTAAATACCATCCAGGGAAGTATTTAGTAGCTTGGCATCCTAAAGCATCAGAAGAAAACGAAAGAACAACTGTAGTAGTTGAAAACAATTCAGTTGGTCAAATCCTTTTTAGACAAATTGCAGGAGCTGTAGCTAGAAGAATAGTCAATTATGCAAAAAAGAATGATCAGGCAATACAAGGTGAGGATTCTGGCTTTATAAAATTTGGATCTAGAGTTGATATTTTAATACCATTAGACATGACTATTAATGTATCTTTAAATGATAAAGTAAAAGGTGGTGAAACTGTAATTGCATCCTATAAATGAAAGAGTTAAATGAAAAATTTGACAGAGCCTTTGAGATAACCTCTGCAATGACTCAAAAATTACCTCCTGATATTATGCTGAAATTTTACGCATATTACAAGTTGGCAACTAAAGGGAGAACCTATTCAACTCCTTCAGGCAAGAGCCCACTAAGAAATGCTTTTAAATTAAATGCAATGTTTCAATTAGACAATTTAAGTGAAAACGAGGCCAAACAAAAATATATTGAGTTAGTAGAAAAAATAACAAATCAAAAAATAAAATAAGATGACTATTATTAAAAACCTATCAATAACTTTAATCGCAATACTATTAAGCACCGCTATAATTTCTTGTAAAAAAGAAATAAAAAAAGACCCAACTCAATTTACAATTGAGCAAAAAACCATTACTGTAAATTGGACAGGTTATAAAACTACTGAAAAAAAAGCTGTCAAAGGAGAATTTAAAGAAGTTAAAATTCTGAATATAAAAAATGACACTACCGCTGTGGGAGCTCTTAATGGCACTCAATTTGAGATACCAATTAGCAGTCTTTTTTCAGACAATGATGTAAGAGACACTAAACTGAAAAAATTATTTTTCGGAGTAATGGATGCTACGCTAACATTAACTGGCACTTTATATTTAAATGATGATGGTACTGGAACTATTGACTTAAAAATGAATGGTATACAGAGAAAAATACCCATAAATCATGTTACTAGCGGGCAATTGATAGAGCTTAATGGTAAATTAAACCTAGAAGATTGGAATGCACAATCGGCATTAGAATCATTAAGTAAAGCTTGTTTTGATTTACATAAAGGTGAGGATGGCATTAGTAAAACTTGGAGTGAAGTTGGTCTAAATGCTGCAATTTATTTAAAAAAGAAATAGCTAATTCGTTTACCAAAAGTATTACTGAATACATTTTAAAAAAATATTATTCTTAACCCTTATATAAAACGATAAAACCTGTTAACTTTAGTAAATATAAATTCATCAAAACCATAAAATTATTTCTATATTTGTTGCATCTCAACTAAGCAATTTGCAACAATTCTATTTATAATTTAAAAAATTATGAATTGCATATATTATAGAAACTCATTTACAGAGTTCTCAAAAGTTGATTTTTACATGAAAATAAAATTATTTTACTTAACTTTATTCTTCTCTATATATAGTTATAGTCAAAACAATACTGATATTTATCTTTTTGATTTAATTATTGGTGACAGTATAATTGTCGTTAATAACCCCATAGATATTTCTGGAAATAATAAAGGTTATGACAATCAGCCCTCATTTTTAAATGATAATTCTGGAGTTTTATTTTCATCTACTCGTAATGACCAAACTGACATTGCTCTTTATGAAATTAAAAATAATACTAAATCATGGTTAACTTCTACTGATGCTAACGAGTATTCACCAATACAAACACCAAATAAAAAGTATTTTTCTGCGGTTCGTTTAGAAAAAAATGGAAAACAATTATTATGGAAATATAGTTTTAACAAAAAAAAACAAAGAATATTGATTAATAGCTTGAAAGTTGGTTATCATGCTTGGTTCAATAAAAAAATGATAGTTTCTTTTGTAGTTGGTGACCCCCCATCATTGGTAGTTTCTAATTTGAAGTATAAAATTAAATACCCTATTGATAAAAAAATTGGGAGATCTATTGTTAAAATACCTAATACAGAATTAATGAGTATTATAAGCTTAGAACATGGTGAGCCTGAAATTTATTCTATTGACCCATTAAATAGTGAAAAAAAATATATTGCTGATCCGTTAGAAGGAGCTCAAGATTTTACTTGGACACCAGGAGGTACTTTGATTATGGGAAAAAAAGATAAACTATACAAGCTAAAACCTGGAGTTGATAAAACTTGGATTGAATTTGCCTCATTAAAACCCTATGGATTAACGGGGATTACGAGATTGGCTATTAGTCCGTTTGGTGATAAAATAGCTATAGTTGTTGATGAAGTAACAGAATAACATCTTCTCAATCTTATGAAAACAGAAAAATTAATATTTTTTATTACAATACTTCTACTTACATCATGCAGTCAAAAGGTGTTTAAAGAAAAGTGGATTAAAAAAGAAGCTCCTAAAGTATTTAAAGCAAGATTTGAAACCTCTAAAGGAAATTTTGAAATAGAAGCACATAGAGAATGGTCTCCTAAAGCTGTTGATAGATTGTATCAATTAATCTCTAATGACTTTTATACTGACATTGCTTTATTTAGAGTTGTACCAGACTTTGTTGTTCAATTTGGTATTCATAACAACTCTAGTATTAATAAATCTTGGCAAAACTATAAAATACCTGATGAACCTGTACTAATAGGAAATACTGAAGGTACAATTTCATTTGCTAGAAGTGGAAAAGAAACTAGAACCACACAAATTTTTATCAATTTAAAAGACAACTCTAGATTAGATTCTATTTTCTATGGAGGCGTGAAGGGATTTCCTGTAATTGCTAGGGTTACTAAAGGAATGAATGTTATTAAATCATTTTACAATGGTTATCAAGAAAAACCCTCAAACAAACAAGGTTCTATTGAGAAATACGGAAATTCTTATTTGAAAAAGAATTTTCCCAAATTAGATTACATAAAAAAAGCGTATATTGTCAAAAATTTAACTTCAAAAAGAACTCCTTAAAAAAGCAAAAAAATTATCATAGGCACGTTATCAAAAAAACATTCCGCAGTCAAAAAATGTTTACATTTTCTAAAAACTACGGAATGGGAATTAAATGCAATAAGATAACGTGCCTTCTTTAAGAAAAGTATACCAATTCTTAAAAGGTTTTGTTATTTAACACATTTACATAAAATTTTTATAAAACAAAAGTGAATTTCAAGAAGGTTTATAGCCCTCTGTTGAAAATATAATGTAGTTTATAACTATCTTCTTGAGTAATTTGGAGATTCTTTGGTAATCATTACATCATGGGGGTGACTTTCATTAATCCCAGAAGCAGTAATTTTCACAAATCTCCCTGTAGTTTTTAGAGTTTCAATGTTTTTTGCTCCGCAATACCCCATTCCAGCTCTTAAACCTCCAATAAATTGATGAATGCTTTCAGATATTTCTCCTTTATAAGGTACTCTTCCTACAATTCCTTCAGGTACTAATTTTTTAATATCATCTTCAACATCTTGAAAATAACGATCTTTACTACCTTCTTTCATTGCTTCAATAGACCCCATACCTCGATAAGATTTAAACTTACGTCCTTCATAAATAATGGTTTCACCAGGAGATTCTTCTGTTCCTGCCAATAAAGACCCTAACATAACGGTATTTGCACCCGCAGCAATAGCTTTAGGAATGTCTCCCGTATAACGGATGCCTCCATCTGCAATTACAGGTACTCCACTTCCTTTTATTGCAGCTGCTACTTCTAATACAGCTGAGAACTGTGGAAAGCCAACACCCGCAACTACTCTTGTTGTACAAATTGATCCAGGACCAATACCAACTTTTACAGCATCAGCCCCAGCTTCTACTAAATATTTAGCTGCTTCAGCTGTTGCTATATTCCCAACAATAACATCTAATTCAGGAAGCTTTTTCTTTATATCTTTCAATACAGTCACGACACCTTTAGTATGACCATGGGCTGTATCAATAATTATGGCATCTACTCCTGCTTTTGCCAGAGCTTCTGCACGTTTTACAGCGTCTTGTGTTACACCAATAGCTGCGGCAACCCGAAGACGACCAAAACTATCTTTATTTGCATTTGGTTTTTGAGTTAACTTGGTAATATCTCTAAAGGTTATCAAGCCAATCAGTTTATAATCAACATCAACAACAGGTAATTTTTCAATTTTATACTCTTGTAAAATACCTTCTGCATCAGAAAGAGAAGTTCCTTCACTTGCAGTAACTAAATTTTCACTAGTCATTACTTCAGCAATAGGACGCATTAATTCTTTTTCAAAACGTAAATCTCGATTGGTAACTATTCCTAACAATTTACCTTTATCATCAACTATAGGAATTCCGCCAATACTATGTTCTTTCATAGAATTCTTGGCATCAGCAACAATTGCTGTAATTGGCAAAGTAACAGGATCAATAATCATTCCCGATTCTGCACGTTTTACCTTTCTAACTTCAATAGCTTGTTGCTCTATACTCATATTTTTATGAAGTACACCAATACCACCTTCTTGAGCCATAGCAATTGCCATTGCAGATTCAGTAACCGTATCCATAGCTGCGGATATGATAGGTACATTTATCGTAATGTTTTTAGTGAATTTTGTTTGGGTATTGACTTCTCTAGGAAGCACTTCAGAATAAGCTGGGATTAGAAGAACATCATCATAGGCTAAACCCTCTCCTACAAATTTTGAATCGTATGCTTTCATGGTGCAATTAGTTTAATGGATTCCTGTCTTCACAGGAATGACAAATGAATCTGAAACAAAATATCAAATTATTTTGTTCTCTTTCTATAATTAATTGCGTGTAAAAATACGATATTTTCAGATAACAAAAGCAAAACACCTGTACATTTTACGCTATCTGCATAAAATAAAAAAATTCTTAAAACCAACTATCCCCAAGGCAAGCCATAGGGGTATTTCGCTGGTTTCATACCCAGTCAAGCTGGACACAAGCTTTGACCTTAGGGTCAAAAATCGAAATTTGGTATTTTACCTCACCCAAAACTGCATTTCTGCAGTTTCGACCTCTCCCAAGGAAAGGTAAATCGGAAATCTCGAGGCCTTCTTCCGCCGAAATGGCTACATGAAGGCGTGACAGAGCCTAGAGGAATTCTTTTCGATTAAATCAAAATAATTACTCTAAAACTACCTGAATTCTATAAGCTTTATGACAGGTAACACAATTATTTAATAATTTACCCAATTGAGAATGCGTTTGGCTAAAGTTTTTATTTACAGGTATGCTATCGGCTATTTCATCAAATAAGTCATGTGTTGCAAATCCTAATTTTTTAAAACCTATGGGCAAACTCGCCATCATACCTTTGGGAGCATGGTCAATGACCAAACCACCTGATTTTTTTGCAGCCTTTTCTATCTGTTCAATATTTTTATTCAAAATTCCTTCATTGATTTGCTGTACACTCACTAAAAATGCTCTCATTTCATCTAATGCGAAATCTGCATTTCCTTGTGTAAGTTCAATTACAACTCTTCCATTATCAGCTGTAGCTGCAACTTTTCCTTTAAAAACGAAAAAATAAATTAACATAATTGTGGTTAAAAAAAAGAATGTGACTAAGATTACGAGTAGTTTTTTCATTTTAATGGTTTTGTTTTTTAATGTGTAATTCTTTTAAAATAATGATGATAGCTGCAGTAAATGATAAAGTCATTAATAACCCTGAAAACATAACGACATACTTCATCCATAAAACACCTTTCCAAAGTAAATGCATGCCTCCGAAGGTAAATAATACTGAAAAGAAAGGTTCAATCATTAAAAAGGTTTTCAATGGTTTTTTTAGGGATGTAATTGACACTAATAAGCCAACAAAAAAGAAAATCATAGACATTGATAAGATGTGAGAATGTACAATTGATAACATTTCACGTTCAGATTTTTTAAATTTCATTACAATGGCTTCTTCATTATTTTCATTACCTAAATAGTTTTCTTGAATTCCTATTGGAGAAGCTGATGATGTTTCATTTACAAATAATAAGCCTGAATAAAAACCTATACTCAATACAATAATAAAGGCAGTAATTAGTGATTTTATTTCTTGTGATAATTTATATATGAGTCCGTTAAATTGCATTAGATTATCTTTTTTTGATGAAGTATTCCTATAGTTTTAAGTACATCATTCACTGCTTTTGTCATAGAATTTGCTGAAATCGTCGCTCCAGAAATGGCTACAATATCTTTTCTATAATGTAATTTATCTTTACTTGTTTTTCCTATAAACTGTTTTAGCCAACGCTTGCTTCCTATCTCACCTCCATAATCTTCTCTATATATCAATACTTTTGCTTTTTTAATAATTAATGCTACATCAAACAACACCAAATAATCAAATTGATCTGTTTTACTTGGTGCTTTATCAACAAATGCAAAACCTATAACTGTATTGTTATGACTAATTTTATAGAAATTATCAGCTGATATTTTTGTCTTTAACTGTTTATTTATAACATTAGATACTTGAATAGATTCCAACGTATAATTTTCTACATCAAAGGTCATTTTTATTTCTTTATCAACTTTTTTTTGAATGCTTTTTGATAATTGAAAAGATTGTAGAACTATGGCAAATGCTAATATTGAAAGTATCTTTCTGAAATTCATAAAGTAAAATGATTAAAACCAAACTCCAATCCCTAAATTAAACTGATTTACAGCATCTGAATTTGGTACAGCGTTATTTTTGATTTGATAATCAGCTTTCACTACAGCTCCTGGAGCGATATGGTAACTTAAGCCAAAAGTGATTTCATCTCTATCATAAGATAAATTCTTTGCTAAACTACCATCAACTGAAGCATGCGTATCATAATCTTCATAGCGAGTGAAAGCAAACAGCTGTTGCTCTTTTGTTTGGGGTAATATATTAAAAGCACCTTCTACATACCAACCCTGCAACTTACTCCCTAAAGATGCACTATTTAAGTTATTATAAGCCTCAGTGTCAGAAATACTTGCAGTAATAAATTGCCCTCTAGCGGTAAATCTCTTATAATTATAACGAGCATCTAGGCCAATCATAGAAATACCAACATCAGCCCCGTCTATATCATCAACTTCATCTTGAGGTTGTGTTCTACCAAAGTAACCCGAAAACCCTAAACGCAAACCTTGAATTCCGTAATATTCTAATTTTGCAGCATAGTTTGGTGAATTAACTGTTGATTTAGCTCCTTTTTGCCGCCCGTTTCTCAAGCCGTTTGAGCCACCTAAGACCTTTGAGCCATTTACTGAAGCAAATCCGTTAAAAATGTAGGCTTGATATTTTAAATTAGCATTATTGATTCTACCAGATAAACCAATACCAACTTCACGCCATGTTGTAGGTACAATACTTTTATCTACACT
>Ga0256834_1001175_pt1 | contig 18193 bp, 17 predicted proteins | sample 4281140metaG_FD_190536 | JGI IMG/M metagenome (GOLD analysis project Ga0256834, IMG submission 190536) | Hydrothermal vent microbial communities from East Pacific Rise, Pacific Ocean - 4281-140 | ecosystem: Environmental > Aquatic > Marine > Hydrothermal vents | place: Pacific Ocean: East...
TAATACAGAATGGATTTGGGCAGATCGTCCAGCCCCACGATGACCGTCGCGCCCGTGGTGGTGAGGCCGGATATGGATTCGAAAAACGCATCGGTAATGGACAAATGGGGGTATTCGGCCAGGGCGAAAGGCAGGGCGCCGGTGGCGGAAAGCACGGTCCAGAACATCACCACCACCACAAAGCCGTCCCGCAGGCGCAGCTCCCGGTGCTGATGGCGAACCGGCAGCCAACTCAGGGCGCCCACGGTCAGGGTGATGCCAAACGCCACCAGAAACGCCAGATAGGCGCCATCGTCGTACCCCAGGGAGACGAACAAGGGCGGCAGCATGGTGGCGCTGAACAACATCAGCAGCAGCCCCAAGATGCGTTGCACGACGAACAGATGCATGCAGGATTACTCCGGTTCCGCCCGCTTCACAGGAAGGTGATTCCAACCTGAAACAGCTTTTCCACATCGATGATGCGCCGCTTGTCCACCAGAAACAGAATCACATGGTCTTCCGACTGGATAACGGTGTCGTGGTGGGCGATGATCACTTCCTCGCCCCGCACGATGGCGCCGATACTGGTGCCCTTGGGCAGCTTGAGGGCGCCAATGGCTCTCCCCACCACCCGGGATGAATTGCTGTCGCCATGGGCGATGGCCTCGATGGCCTCGGCCGCGCCCCGGCGCAGGGAATGCACCATCACCACATCCCCGCGGCGCACATGGGTGAGCAGGGTGCCGATGGTGGCCTGCTGCGGCGAGATGGCCACGTCGATACTGCCCGCTTCCACCAGATCCACATAGGAAGCCCGGTTGATCAGGGCCATGACATTCTTCGCGCCCAGGCGTTTGGCCAGCATGGAGGAAAGAATATTGGCCTCGTCGTCGTTGGTGACTGCGCAGAAGACGTCCGTCTCTTCGATGTTTTCTTCCAGCAACAGATCCTCATCCGCCGCATCGCCATGCAACACGATGGTATGGCGCAGATGCTCGGCCGCCCGCGCCGCACGCCCGGCATCCCGTTCGATGATCTTCACCCGGTAGTCCTTTTCCAGGCGTTCCGCCAGACGGCGGCCGATGTTGCCGCCACCGGCAAAAATCAGCTTGCGGTGGGGTTTTTCCTCGCGCCGCAATTCCTTCAGCACCGCCGGAATGCTTTCCGCCGCCGCAACGAAGAACACTTCATCCCCTTCTTCGAGGATGGTATCCCCCTCGGGCTGGATGGCCTGGCCTTCCCGGTAGATGGCGGCCACCCGGGCCTCGCCGCCATGCAGATGCTGGTTCAGCTCGCGCAACTCCTGCCCCACCAGTGGCCCGCCCTCATAGGCGCGCACCGCCACCAGCTGCACCAGGCCCCCGGCAAAATCCAGCACCTGCAGGGCGCCGGGATATTTCAACAGGCGCTGAATGTACTCCGTGACCAGTTGCTCCGGACTGATCAGCACGTCGATGGGCAGCCCGCGCTGGCTGAACAGGGAGGGAAACTTGTTGTACGCCGGCGCCCGCACCCGGGCGATCTTGCGCGGAGTGTGAAACAGGGTCCAGGCGACCTGGCAGGCGACCATATTGGTTTCGTCGTTATTGGTCACGGCGATGATCATTTCGGCATCATCGGCGCCCGCCTGGGTGAGCACATCCGGATGCGCCGCATAGCCCTGGATGGTGCGCAGATCCAGCTTGTCCTGCAGGGACTGGAGCAGCCCGGCGTCCCGGTCCACCACGGTAATATCATTGGCTTCGCTGGCGAGATTGATGGCCACGCTGGTGCCCACCTGCCCGGCGCCGAGAATGATGATTTTCATCGCCGATCCTTGATCTCGATGCCGACGCCGCGCAGCTTGCGGTACAGATGAGTGCGTTCCATGCCCACTTCCTGGGCCATTTTGCTCACGTTGCCGTCATGCTTGTCCAGCTGGTATTCGAGATACACCCGCTCGAAATCCTCCCGCGCCTTGCGCAGGGGCTGGTCGAAGGAAATGCCGGGAAGACCGGCCTGCACGGATTCGCTTTTCATTCCCCCCATGGCGGTTTCCACGTCTTCCTGGGTGATCTCGTCGCCAGCGCCCAGAATCAGCACCCTTTGCACCAGGTTGCGCAATTCCAGAATATTGCCGTGCCAGTCATGGTTACGCAGGAGATTCTGCGCGCTGACGCTGAAGTGCCGGTAGGGAAGTTTTTCGTGGGTGACGAAATAGTCCACATAATAGTTGAGCAGTTCCGGCACGTCTTCCCGGTGCTCCCGCAAGGGCGGCACTTCCAGGGGCACCACGTTCAGATGATAGAAAAGATCCTCGCGGAAATTCCCGGCGTTCACTTCCACTTGCAGATCCTTCTGGGTGGCGGCGATGACGCGGATGTCCACCTTCACCGGCTCGCTGCCGCCCACACGCAGAAACTCGCCGGTCTCGAAAGCGCCGGCCAGCTGCGCCTGGGATTCCAGATCCATATCCGCGATTTCATCCAGAAACAAGGTGCCGCCATTGGCTTGTTCCAGACGGCCATAGTGGATTTTGCCGTTCTGTTCGCTGCCGAAGAATTCCAGGGCGAAGTTGCCCTTGGCGGTGGCGCCCACGCTGACATCGATAAAGGGCCGCTCCTTGCGGCTGCTCTGGGCATGCAGGTAGCGGGCAAAGGTTTCCCGCCCGCTGCCGGCCTCGCCGGAGATCAGCACCCAGGTGTCGTGCTGGGCGATGCGCTTGACCTGCTCGCGCAGGCGCTGCATGACCTGGCTGTGCCCCACCGGCTCCATGATGGGGCGGAAATGCCGCCGCAGGCCGACGTTCTCCATCACCAGGCGCTCGGTTTCCAGGGCGCGCTCCACGGTGAGCAGCAGCTTGGCCAGGGACAGGGGCTTTTCCAGGAAGTCGTAGGCTCCCAGACGGGTGGCCTCCACCGCGGTCTCCACCGTGCCATGACCGGACATGATAATCACCGGACAGGGCAAACCATCCCCTTCCGACCATTCCTTGAGCAGGCTGATGCCGTCAATATCCGGCATCCAGATATCCAGCAATATCAGATCCGGACGCCGCTCGCGCAACGCCACCCTCGCCGCCTCCCCGTTCTCCGCCAGGCTTACGCCATAGCCTTCATCTTCCAGGATATCCTTGACCGAGTCCCGGATATCCGGTTCGTCATCCACTACCAGGATGAAAGGTAAACTCATAACCCCCTTGCTCCTTCGATTGCCTGTGCATACTTGGCTGGCAGGCGCAGGACAAGCCTGGCGCCCCCCTGGGTGCGGTTTTCCGCACAAATGCTGCCCCCATGTTCCTCGACGATTTTCTTCACAATCGCCAGCCCCAGACCCGTGCCTTTTTCCTTGCGCGTCACATAGGGCTCAAACAACTGCTCGGTGTCTTCTTCCTGAAAACCGCTGCCATTATCCTCCACCAGGATCTCCAGAAACAACATTTCCTGATCCTGGGGCTGGTAACTGCGGGTGCTGACATGGATTTCCGGTTTTTCAGCACCTTCCTGCGCCTCCTGCGCGTTCTTGATCAGATTATGCACTACCTGGCGGAATCTTACCGGATCGACTTCCACCACCACCCCGGGCGCGCCGGGTTCGAACACCAGGCTGTTGCCGTACAGCGCCAGCACATCCGCCAGAAAATCATCCGCCAGCAGGGGCTGGGCGTCCAGGCGCGAGGGCTTGGCATAGTCGGAAAAGGCATTCACCATGGATTTCATGGCCTCCACCTGGTTGACGATGGTGCGGGTGGCGCTGTCCAGCACCTTTCTGTCGTCTTCCGGCAACTTGTCCAGATATTTGCGGCGCAGGCGCTCCGCGGACAACTGGATGGGCGTCAGGGGATTTTTGATTTCATGGGCCAGGCGCCGCGCCACCTCGCCCCAGGCCGCGTTCCGCTGCGCCTTGACCAGGGTGGTCACGTCATCGAACACCACCACGCAACCGATCTCGCTGCTTTTCATCACTTTCAGGCGGGTATATCCGCAGATCAGGAACTGCCGTCCTTTGGGGCGGTTCAGCACCAGCTCCTTGCGCCAGTCCTGTTCCCCGGCCTCCATGGTGCAGGCGAGCAGCCCGACGAAAGCCTCCAGCTCCGGATAATCTTTGGCCAGCTGGACGAAAGGGCGGCCGATATAACGGGCCACATCCGCACCCAGGATTTGCGCCGCAGCGCGGTTGGCGGTGCGCAGATTGCCGTTCGCATCCACCGCCACCACCCCCGTGGAAAGGTGGTGCAGCACGGCTTCAAGGTATTCACGCTGAAATTCCAGCTCCTGCTTGCTTTGCTCCGCCACATCCCGCGCCTGGGCCAACCGCCGGGTCATGGCGTTGAAGGAGGCCACGAGAAAACCCAGTTCATCATGATACCTGGGCACGGGGATGCGCCCGTCCAGCTCGCCATCGGCGATGGCGCGGGTGCCTTCGGCGATGGCCTGGATGGGAGCGACCATGCGCCGGGAGGTATAGAACGCCGCCCAGACGGCGGCAAACACGCTCACCAACAACACCAGAGACAGGGCCAGAATAAAGCTGAACTTGATGGATTCGCGCAGATAGGCCCGCTGCCGGTAGGCGGCATAGGCGCTCTGCACATTTTCACTCAGCTCGCTGATGCGTTCCGAAGTCGGAAAAATCGCCTGGAAGATCAACCCCCTGGACAGATCCGCCACCAGGGTGCGGATATGCAGTTCAGCGGAATCCCCGTAGGACATGAACTGCACATAGTTCTTGCCGCTCACCACTTGTTGCAGGATCAAAGGATCCGGCGTATTCGGCACCAGTACATCCGGATTGACATGGCTGGAGGCCAGAATCTCTCCCTGGGGAGTGGCCAGGGCGACTTCCGTCGCGCCGGAGCGGCTGCGCAGATCGCTCAGGGCCAGGGTCAGGGCCGTCTGGGAGCTGTCATCGATATTCTCCAGCATTTGCTCCGTATAACGCAGCAGCAGACGCTTGTTCATGTTCAGGGTCGCCTGATTCAGATCCAGGGCGTCCGCCATGGCGGAATCGATCTGCACGTTGAACCAGCTGTCGATGCCCTGCATCAAAAACTGCAGGGAGTAATAGTAGACGATACCGGCGGGGGCGATACCCAGCAGCACAAACATGATCACCATGCGCGCCATGAGCCGCGCCCCGGCTTCGTTGCGCCGGTAGTCGCGCAGCAGACGCGCCAGATTCAGGGTGACGACGATGGAAAGCGTCACCAGACCGATGACGATGAATACCAGCAGGGGAATGAACCAGCGGCTCAGTTCTTCCGATTTCAGTATCGCGCCGCTGAGAAAATGCAGCGCAAACAACAGCAGCAGCAACAACAGGGCCACCGCCCACGCCCCGGATCTCCAGGCCTTCAGGGTTGCAACCGCCATTCGTATACCCTGCTGCTCAAATGCCAGCCGGGGGACAGGTAGGCGCGGGGGCGCAAGGGCAGGGGCAAGGCGCCGATGTCATGGGAGGTTTGCACCTTGACCAGATAAAAAACTCCTTTTTTCAACATCCTGGCGGGAATGATCTTCTTCCCTTTCAGATCCCCCAACGCCACCAGGGCGGCGTCCCGGGTGGCAAAGCGGCGACGAACCTGCGTATCCGCATCCAGCACCTCGTATTCTTCCGCCAGGGGATGGAAACGGAGCTGCCGGCGGATTTTTTTCTTCTTCAGGGCGCTATGCCAGAAGGACGCCTCTTCGGGATCGAGGATCACTTCCGTTTCAAACGTCAGGGGCACGCCGTTATCCAGGGCTTCTTCCATGGTGGGACTGAGCTGGTAGTCCTGCAACAGATCCAGCACGATCCAGCCGTTCTCCTCGCCAATGGCCACGGCTTTGTAGGAAATACCGGCGGCATGGACAGGCGCGAGAAACGCGCCACAGAAGGCCAGCACACAGCAGCGCGCCAGCACCTCAAGCCCCCTGTTTTTCCAGTAATGCGTAATAGAAACCATCTGTCTCCAGCGTGTCCGGCAGTAGCTGCAAGCCGTATTGCGTGCGGATGCCCGCGCGGGATGCAAGCATAACAGCCCCGGCATCTTCATGTTCCTTTAAAAAAGCACCGATCTGTTCATCATTTTCCTGTGGCAGCAACGAACAGGTGGCATACAACATTCTGCCACCCGGCTTCAGCAACAGCCACTGGGCCGCCAGAATATCTTTTTGCCGTTGCGCCAGCGCCTCCACATCTTCGGCCCGGCGCAACAGCTTGATATCCGGGTGCCGTCGCAAGACCCCGGTGGCGGTACAGGGCGCATCCACCAGGATGCGGTCATAGGCGCGTCCGGCCCATGCGCCTTCCGGACGGGAGGCATCCCCGGCGACCAGCCGGGGGCTGAATCCCAGACGCCGCATGTTTTCCTCCACCCGCGCCAGCCGCTGCTCATCCACATCCAGGGCGACCAGCTCCAGGCCCGGCGTATGCTCCAGCAAATGCCCGGTCTTTCCACCCGGCGCGGCGCAGGCGTCAAGCACGCGCATGCCCGGCTGTGCATCCAGTAGCAAGGCAGCCAGCTGCGCGCCCGCATCCTGCACCGAAACCCGCCCTTGGGCAAACCCCGGCAAGCGGGATACCGCCACAGGTTTTTCCAGCATCAGGGCAGTCGAAACACCGGGCACCGGCCGACTCGTCAGCCCCCCCGCCGCCAGTTCAGCTACATATTCGGACAATTCGCAACGCTGCAGGTTCACGCGCAGGGTGAAGGGGGGGCGCTGTTGCAGGCCGTTGAGCACCGCTTCACCCCGCTGCGGCCAGGCCTTGCCCATGGCGTCCACCAGCCAGCGGGGTTGGTTGAAACGAATTTCAGGGGCCGCTTGCTGCTCGATTTTTCCCGTCAGTTGCCGGCCCTCGCGCTGAAAACGCCTGAGGCTGCCATTGATCACGGCCACCGCCCACTTCTTCTTCAGCAACCGCGCCGCGCCCGCGCTCTCGCCAATCGCGGCATGAGCGGGGATACGAGTAAAAACAAGTTGGTACAGACCAGCCAGCAACAGCGCATGAACATCCCGATCCTTTTTTTTCAGCGGCTGGCGAAGCAATTGTCCGGCAAGGGCGTCGAGAAAAAAATATTCCCTGCAGACACCATAGGCCAACTCCGCCAGCAATGCCCGGTCGCGCTCCGCCACTTGCGGCTGATGCGCCCACAGCGCCTCGGTGAGGGAGCGTCCATGCAATACTTCCGCCAGCACCAGGGCGGCCCTGCTGCGGAGAAGTACGCCAGCGTTGCCTTTTCCAAGGTTTCCAGCGGCATCCTGGGCCGGCCTAGCCAAGCAGAATCCCCTGAATGCCCTGGGAATTGATGAAATCCCGGGCCTCCATGGCGCGCTTGCCCGGCATTTGCAGGCGGGTGATGCGCAGCAGGCCCTTGCCGGTGGAAACGTCCACACCGTTGCGGGTGGCGGACATCACCGTACCGGGTTCCGCTGTCATGCCGTCGATGGCATGGGCATCCCAGATGCGCAGATTGGCGTTTTCATAGCGGGTAAAGGCCACCGGCCAGGGGTTGAAGGCGCGCACCTGGCGTTCGATTTCCAGGGCGGGCCTGCTCCAGTCGATTTGCGCTTCCTTCTTTTCCAGCTTGGCCGCGTAGGTGGCCGCCGCGTCCTCTTGCGCAACCGGCTGCAAAGAGCAATCGGCAATCCCCGGCAGCGCCTCCAGCAGCGCCTCCGCCCCCAGCAGGGAAAGCCGGTCATGCAGGCTGCCGCCCGTCTCATCGGCTGCCAGGGCAATGCGCCTGGTCAGATACACCGGGCCGGTATCCAGCCCCTTGTCCATGCGCATGATGCTGATGCCGGTTTCGGCATCGCCCGCCTGTATGGCCCGCTGTATGGGAGCGGCGCCGCGCCAGCGGGGCAGCAGGGAGGCATGGATATTCACGCAGCCGAGGCGTGGAATTTTCAACACGGCCTCTGGCAGCAGCAGGCCATAGGCCACCACCACCATCAGATCCGGCTGCAATGCGCGCAAGGCCTCGATTTCATCGGCTGCTTTCAGGCTGGCCGGCTGGCGCACCGGCACCCCGGCTTCCAGCGCCCGGGTTTTGACCGGCCCCGGTTGCGATTTCCGGCCGCGCCCCGCCGGACGATCCGGCTGGGTGTACACGGCAATCACCTGGTGCTCGGACTCCAGCAGCTTTTGCAACGGCGGCACGGAAAAATCCGGCGTGCCGGCAAAGACGATGCGCAGGGGATCAGGCATCAGATGATTTTCTGCGCGGATTTCTTGGTCACGCCCGCCCCCATTCTCGCTTCCTTCTCCAGTTTCTTGCGAATGCGCTCACGCTTCAGCCTGGAAAGATAGTCCACGAACAGCTTGCCGTGCAGATGATCGATTTCGTGCTGCACGCAAACCGCAAGCAGACCGTCGAGATCACGGACAAACTCGTTTCCATCCCGGTCCAGGGCCTTCATCTTGATTCTTTCCGCCCGCTTGACCTTGTCAAAATAACCGGGAACCGACAGGCAGCCTTCTTCCATCTCTTCTTCGCCCGAGGCCTCGAGAATTTCCGGGTTGATCAACACCAGAGGATCGTCACGCTCTTCGGAAATATCGATGACCACCACCTGGCGCGCCACCCCCACCTGGGTCGCCGCCAGACCGATGCCCGGCGCTTCATACATGGTTTCCAGCATGTCGTCCACCAGCTTCTGTACGGTTTTGTCCACCGTATCGACCGGTTTTGCGCTATTTCTGAGACGCGCATCAGGAAATTTAAGAATATCCAGTATCGCCATGATTACAAATAAGTTCTATAGTAAGTGGAGGAATTGCTGCCGATCCTCATTCTATATTTGAAGATCATCCAGAACAATCTGCAAATGATTTTCAGGATTGGCGCGCAGAATGATCGCCTGAATCCAGGGATTCAGGAGAGGAGGCAAGATCGCGGTACCGTTTCAGGCCCAGACGCCCGCCATGTCGAATCCTGAAGGAACATGCCGGAATATTATGGCATAAACATGAAGCAAGCATTTGACGATAGCGTTGTTTATCGTGAAGAATGGCAAAAACCGCCACATGAACAGGGGGCTCCAGAGATTTAGGCAGAACAAGGGGGATTATGGTTTAAAATGGCCCGGCGAGGCATGCAAACCAGGAAGACCTGTTCATGACTTGCTCGACAGCTCCGCAGGCAACAAACCAACAAGGGAAGCCCAATGAAGAGAATCAGCCATTTTTTTCTTACCGCAATACTGATTGCCGGCATTAGCGGTATCAGCCTGGCGACAGACGATCTCATCAATCCGAAACACCCGGATCGTTATGTGGTGCAAAAAGGCGACACGCTATGGGACATCTCCGCCCGATTCCTGCGCAAGCCCTGGTTGTGGCCGGAAATCTGGCAGGTCAATCCGCAGATCCGGAATCCGCATCTGATCTACCCCGGCGATGAGCTGGAGCTGGTCTATATCGACGGCAAGCCCCGTCTGCGTATCGCCAAGAAAGGCCCTCTCAAGCTGTCTCCGGGCATTCGCTCCCACCCCCTGGGCAGGGCCATTCCCGCCGTTCCCATCGACGCCATCGCCCCCTTCCTCACCCGGCCGCTGGTGGTGGAAAAGCACGGCCTGGAGCACAAGCCCTATCTGGTGGCCTTTGCCGATGAGCACATCGTCGCCGGGGCGGGACAGCGCATCTATGTACGCGACATCCCCACCTGGGAACACAAGAAATTCGACATTCTGCGCGCAGGAAAGGCCTACAAGGACGGCGACACCGGGGAAGTGCTGGGCTATGAGGCCCTGCTCACCGGCATCGGCACCCTGCAACGCACCGGCGACCCGGCAACGGTTTATATCGACGCCACCAAGACCGAGATCCTGCTCGGCGACCGGGTCGTACCCACGGAACCGGAAGCCCTGGCCACGGATTTCTACCCCCACCCGCCCAAACAGGAAGTGAACGGCAACATCATCGCCATGCTCAACGGCTTCAGCCAGATCGGCCAGTATGACATCGTGGTGCTGGATCGCGGTCTTGCCCATGGTGTGGACACGGGCACCGTATTACAGGTAAACAACCGCGGAGAAACCGTCCCCGATCACGTTGCCAGGGAAGCGCGCAACCTGATTCCGGACGTAGCCGAATTCGTCGATGACCGATTCCTCATCCATACCGTAGATGACGAGAAGTGGGCAAAGAAATCCCGCTGGGAAACCGTCACCCTGCCCGACGAGGCTGCTGGCCTGTTGATGGTGTTCCGCAGCTTCGAGCGCGTCAGCTTCGGCATCATCATGCACGCCCAGCGCGCCATGCATGTGCGGGATCGCATCGTCAATCCCTGATTTGTCCGAAGAAGAACTCCGCAACTGGCTGGCGTTGATCCGCCTGCCAGGCGTCGGCCCTGCAACGCTCAATCCCTTGTTGCGCAAGGGGATTACCCCGGCGCAACTCTTGACGCAGCCGCCGCCCCGGCTCAGCGAGCGCATGCGCAATCCCCCCTGGGAACTGGTGGACAAGGATCTGCGCTGGCTGGAAAATCCGGCCAGCCATTTTCTGCCCTGCACCTCTCCCGACTACCCGGAAACCCTGAAGCGCCTGCCGGACGCCCCGCTGGGCCTGTTTGTGCTCGGCCAGGCCCAAAACCTGCGCACCGCGCAGATCGCCATGGTGGGCAGCCGCAATCCCAGCCGGGGCGGCGCACAGACCGCACGGGATTTCGCCCGCCATTTCGCCCGCAGCGGCATTGCCGTCACCAGCGGGCTGGCCATGGGCATCGACACCGCCAGCCACCGTGGCGCCCTGGAAGGCGGCGGCCCCACCCTGGCGGTAACGGCGACAGGGCTGGATCGGGTGTACCCGGCCAGCAACCGGGCGCTGGCCCATGAAATCGCCGGCAACGGCGCGCTGGTATCCGAATTCCCCCCCGGCACCAGCCCCAGGCGCGGGCATTTCCCGCGCCGCAACCGCATTATCAGCGGTCTGTCCCTGGGGGTGCTGGTGGTGGAGGCGGCGCTGAAAAGCGGCTCCCTGATCACCGCCAGACTGGCGGGGGAACAGTCGCGGGAAGTCTTCGCCATCCCCGGCTCCATACACAATCCCCTGGCCAGGGGCTGCCACCGGCTGATCCGCGAAGGCGCCAAGCTGGTGGAAACCGCCGCGGACGTGCTGGAGGAGCTGGCCCCCGGGCTGGAATCCTTCATCCTCGCGCCGGAGCCGGACGGCGCCGAACCCCCTGCTTCGGCCAGACAGGCGGATCCGCAGCGGCAACAGCTCCTGGCGGCCATGGGCTACGACCCGGTTTCCACGGATACATTGGTGGAAAGAACCGGTCTCGCTCCCGAAGCCGTCTCCTCCATGTTATTATTGCTGGAAATGGAGGGCCATGTATCGTCTGAACCCGGAGGCTTGTTCATCCGGGCGCAAACAGACACGGCCTCCTGATGCCAACCAACTCCGGGGCCGAAACCTGTGAACGAAAATCTTATCGATGTTCTTATTTTCATCTATGAAAACTACATGGACGCAGAGACCCAGCCCCAGGATCAGACCCTTCTGGAAGAGGAATTGTCCAAGGCAGGTTTTGAGAAAGACGAAATCAGAAAAGCCTTCGACTGGCTGGACGAACTGGCCTGGCGGCAGGGCGCCATTACCGACGCCGCCTCCAGCACCCGCCAGTCTTCGCGCATCTTCACCTCCTCGGAGCAGCAACGCATCGACCTGGAAACCCGCGGCATGCTGCTGTATCTGGAACAATCCGGCATCCTCGATCCCGTCAGCCGGGAACTGGTGATCGAACGGGCCATGGCCCTGGACACCCCGGAGCTGGAAGCCGATGACGTAAAATGGATCGTGCTGCTGGTATTGCTGAATCAACCCGGCCAGGAAAGCGCCTTTGCCCTGATGGAAGAGCTGATCTACAACGGCAATCCGGAAGTGCTGCATTGAAGCTGGCGGAATCTTGCAAAGCCTGCTGGCCTTGACAGGGCATACCTGCTGACGCATACAATCTACGACCACGCCCGCAAGCCGCGGGCGTTTACCTATGGAATGCTATGAATCTGGTAATCGTTGAATCACCGGCCAAGGCCAAGACCATCAAGAAATATCTGGGCAAGGACTTCGAGGTGCTGGCCTCCTACGGCCATGTGCGCGACCTGGTGCCCAAGGAAGGCGCCGTGGACCCCGAGCATGATTTCCAGATGAAATACCAGCCCATCGAGCGCAACGACAAGCACGTCAAGGCCATCTCCAGCAAGCTGAAGAACGCCGACGCCCTGTATCTGGCCACGGATCCGGATCGCGAGGGAGAAGCCATTTCCTGGCATCTGTACGAATTGCTGAAAAACCGCAAATACCTCAAAAACAAGCCCGTGCACCGGGTGGTGTTCAACGAAATCACGAAAAAAGCGGTGCAGGACGCCATCGCCCACCCCCGGGAACTGTCCATGGATCTGGTGAACGCCCAGCAGGCGCGCCGCGCCCTGGATTATCTGGTGGGTTTCAACCTTTCACCCCTGTTGTGGAAGAAAATCCGCCGCGGCCTCTCCGCCGGCCGAGTGCAAAGCCCCGCCCTGCGCATGATCGTCGAGCGTGAAGAAGAAATCGAAGCCTTCAAGAGCCGCGAGTACTGGACCGTGGAAGCGGATCTGAAAAAGGAAGGCGCGGCATTCAAGGCCAAGCTGGCCCAATATGGCGGCGACAAGGTGGAGCAGTTCACCATCACCGAGGAAAAGCAGGCCCGGGAAGTCGAGAAGACCCTGCTGGAAAAGGCCGGCGGCAAGCTGGATGTGGTCAAGGTTACCAAGAAGCAGCGCCGGCGCAACCCGGCAGCCCCTTTCACCACCTCCACCCTGCAACAGGAAGCGGCGCGCAAGCTGGGCTTCACCACCAACCGCACCATGCGCGTGGCCCAGCAACTCTACGAGGGCGTGGACATCGGCAACGGCGCCGTGGGTCTGATCACCTACATGCGTACCGATTCCGTGACCCTGGCCAATGAAGCCGTGGCAGAGATCCGCGCCTACATCGGCGAGAAATACGGCGAGGACCAGGTGCCGGAGCAGCCACGGGTGTTCAAGACCAAATCCAAGAACGCCCAGGAAGCCCACGAAGCCATCCGGCCCACCTCCATCCTCTATCATCCGAAGGAAATCGCCGCGCATCTGAGCAAGGAACAGGCGAAGCTCTACGAACTGATCTGGAAGCGCACCCTGGCCAGCCAGATGGTGCACGCCACCTTGCACACCGTGGCCGCGGATCTGGCCGCCGGCGAGGGCAACATCTTCCGCGCCAACGGCTCCACCATCGTCAACGCAGGCTTCATGGCGGTGTACCAGGAAGGCCAGGACGACAGGAAAACCAAGGACAGCGACGAAAAGATGCTGCCGCCCCTGAAAGAAGGCGAACAGGTGGATCTGCTGGCCATCCGCCCCGAACAACATTTCACCGAACCGCCCCCGCGCTACAGCGAGGCCAGCCTGGTCAAGGCCCTGGAAGAGCACGGCATCGGCCGCCCTTCCACTTACGCCAGCATCATCTCCACCCTGCAGGACCGCGAATATGTGGAACTGGAGAAAAAACGCTTCTACCCCACGGACGTGGGCCGCGTGGTGAACAAGTTCCTCACCAACTATTTTACCCAGTATGTGGACTACGACTTCACCGCCAAGCTGGAAGACGAGCTGGATGCGGTTTCCCGGGGAGAGGAAGAATGGATTCCCCTGCTGGAAAAATTCTGGAAGCCCTTCAAGGAACGTATCGACCACACCCAGGAAAACGTGCAACGCTCCGACGTCACCCAGGAGAAGATGGACGAGAAATGCCCCAAGTGCGACAGCCCGTTGTCCATCCGCCTGGGCCGCCACGGGCGCTTCATTGGCTGCACCAATTATCCCGAGTGTGACTACACCCGCGACCTCAACGCCGACAAGGCCGAGGCGGAAGCGCCCCAGGAAGTGGGCCGGGACTGCCCGGAATGCGGCGCGCCCCTGATCTTCAAGCGCGGCCGCTACGGCAAGTTCATCGGCTGCTCCGGCTATCCCAAATGCCGCTATATCGAGCCCCTGGAAAAACCCAAAGATACCGGCGTGCCCTGCCCCAAGTGCAACAAGGGCACCCTCATGCAGCGCAAGTCGCGCCGGGGCAAGATCTTCTATTCCTGCTCCACCTATCCCAAGTGCGACTACGCCATCTGGAACGAACCCGTGAGCGAGCCTTGCCCCCAGTGCGGCTGGCCGGTGCTCACCATCAAGACCACCAAGCGCCGGGGCACGGAAAAGGTCTGCCCCCAGCCGGACTGCTCCTTCGCCCAGCCCTATGAGGAGAAGGAAGGCGCTGAAGAGGCCGCGACGGACTGATGCACAGCCCCTTTCAGCTACGCCTGGCGGCCGAAACCCTGCGCAAGGGCGGCGTCCTCGCCTGGCCGACTGAAGCCATCTACGGCATTGGCTGCGACCCGCTCAATGCGCACGCGGTGCAGCGACTTCTGGCCCTGAAACAGCGCCCCCTCACCAAAGGACTGATACTCACGGGAGCCAACTATGAGCAAATTCTGCCCTTCATCCACCCCTTGCCTGGCGAGGGGATGCAACAGGTGCTGAAAAGCTGGCCCGGCCCCCATACCTGGCTTTTGCCCGCCTCGCCGCTTGCGCCTTTCTGGATCACCGGCGGCACCGGCATGGTGGCCGTGCGGGTCACCGCCCACCCCCTTGCACGCGACCTGTGCCTGGCCTTCGGCGGCGCCCTCACCTCCACCAGCGCCAACCGCAGCGGCCACCCGCCAGCGAGAACCCCCCTGGAAGTGCGCCTGCGCTGCCCGGGAACCCATGCCATTCTGCACGGCCCCACAGGAGGACGGCGTCGCCCCACTCCCATCCGCAACGCTCTCAATGGCGAGGTAATACGCCCGTAACCGGCGCTCCGGCCATTCCTGCCGCTACAGGGCGGCATCAACACCCCTGCAGGACAAACCGCCAGGGCCTTCTCTGGTCTTCTTCGCTGGCATAGCCTATGCCGACCCGGGGGGCGGCCATGATGCGCTTCTCCCCGGGCAATGGCGCATCATTCAACCACAGGGCGGCGGATTCCACCGGTCGGGCGTTGAACTCCCGGTCGATGGCCAGGGCCTGACAGAGCTTGCCCGGCCCGTCACAGAGCCGTTTCTCCGCCACGCCGCCGCGCAGTTCCTGCATGATTTCCATGCCCCGAACAGGCCGCAGGGCGCGAATGAGAACGGCCTGGGGATGATCCTGCGCCCCGGTAACGATATTCAGCATGTGGTACATGCCATAGATGAGATAGACATAGTAATGTCCCGCCGCGCCATACATGACCTGGGTACGCGGCGTACGCCCCTTGGCGGCATGGCAGGCGCTGTCCTCTTCTCCCAGATAGGCTTCCGTCTCGACAATGATGCCGCCCAGGATTTCACCGCCATGGCTGCGCAGCAGGGGCTTGCCCAGCAGGTCACGGGCGACGGTTACGGCGTCTCTGGCGAAGAAGTCCCGCGTAAGCCTGCTCATGCCGAAACAACCACCTCGCCATCGACGATCCGGGCGTTTATGCGCTCCAGGCGGTCTCCGGCGCAAGGGCCGCGCACACAATAGCCGTCTTCCGGACGAAACAAGGCGCCATGGGTGGCGCACTGCAAAAAGGCGCCGTCCGGATGGAAAAACTGATCCGGCTGCCATTCCAGATTGATGCCGGTATGCGGACAGCGGTTGCGGTAGACGAAAGCCGCCTCGCCCTTCCGCACCACGATAAGGGAAATCACATCCCCATCGTCCAGTGCCACATCATAGCCACGGGCGCTCTTGTCCTTGAGATCATCCAGCCGGCAGATAACGCGCCCGCTCATATCTCCAGCCCCTCCCTGGCGCACTTGGCCGACGCCAGACTGACGGCATGAGCCAGGATTTTCTCCAGGGGAAGCGCGTTCAGCAGGCCGTCTATGACGCCGGCATTGAACACATCCCCCGCGCCGAGGCTGTCCACCACCCTGACCCGGGGAGCGGGTGCATGGTGGATTTCGTTCCGGGAAGAACGGCACCAGGCCCCGGCCTCTCCCCAGGCAACGAATGCAGGCCGGGAGAACGACTGGCGCTGCAAAAAGTCCCGGGCAAGGGCATAGCCACGGCTTTGCACATAGTTCCGGGAAAACAGCAGCGCATCCGGCAGGCCGAACAACGCCTCGATGCCCTCCCTGGGTTTCTCCACCTCCAGGGAACAGGGAATGCCCGCCTGTTTGGTTTTTTTCAACATGGGACCAAGGGCGGAAACATGCCTGCCTTCAAAATGGATCCAGTCATAGCCGCCAAGCGCAAGCTCGTCGAAGGACGAAAAATCATACTCCGGCAAATCACGGTAGTGCATGATGGTGCGGCTGCCGGTATTTTCACCGAGGGCGATATAGGAGGTTGGCAGCTTGCCCGCAAGAGGGCGTTGCACCGGCGCCAGATCCACTTGGTGCTTGTTCAGATCATCAATGACGATCTGCGCATCCGGCTCTTGGGGCAACAGGCCCGCCCATGCCGTGGAGTGACCGAGCTGGCTGAGTATGACCAGGGTGTTGGTCGCATTTCCCCCGCGCGCCCGGCGCTGCGCCAGTACGCGCACTTCCGCATCTTCATCGGGATAGGAAGCCAGGGTATTGACGATGTCCACAGTGGCTATGCCCACCGCCAGAATACGGGACATGGCGCAGACTACAGACCGCTATCAGCCACTGGCTGCATTGACGAGCAGGGAAATCAGCTCTCCCTTGCCATTGAGCAGGGTATACAGTTCCAGCGCCAGAAGCAGCGCCACCACGCCCAGCAACGCCCCCGTGAGCAATCCCTTGATGAAGGGGCCCCGGGTTACGGCATCGATGCCGAGTACGCCCTGGCGGCGATGCATGCGTTCGTCACGCAGATCCGTGACCTTGGAGCTTTCCACTCCTTCCTGCATGGAATAGAGCGTGTTCTCCAGTTGCTTGCGCGCATTTTCCGCCTCCTGGCGCAGATACTCCGATTCTTCTGCCTCCACCACGGCCTTGTCCAGCTCGCGGCGCAGGCGGTCGATTTCGGAATTTGCATCTTCCAGTTGATCTTCCAGATCCTGCTGGGCCTCCTGCATGGCTTTCAGCCCTTTTTCCCGCTCCTGCAGGGATTCCAGGTATTCATCCAGTTCCTGGCGCGCCGATTCCTGGGAAACCGCATTCAGATCGACATCGTTAAGATCGCTTTGTTGTTCTTTGTTCCTGTTGCTCACCAGACGCTCCGCTTCAGCGGCCTCCCAGCAATGCTTTTTTCAGCTTTCCGGTAACCGGCTCCGCACCCAGCCAGACGCGCAACAAGGCCTGCGCAAAGTCCGCGCCTGCAATTGTCCCCTGTTGCACTCCCTTTATGCTCACGGAAACCCCTTTGCCCGGAGAATACGCCAGAACAACCACATCCCCCTTGTGCAGGGTTGGAAACATGGCCTTGAATCGTTCAAGCCGCTCCGCCAGGGCGCCCCGTTCTGAGGCCGGAGTATTTTCCTCGAAGCCCTCGTCCCAACCCTCATCCAGCTTTTCCTTGCTTACTTCGGAATACAGAAAGTGCATATCGAGACGCCAGGGCTGGTCGGTCTGCAAGATCTTGTCCGCATCCGCCGATGGTGCGGGCAGGTACAGCGCAGCCACATAGATATCGAAGAAAAGCTTTGTCCGCACACCCGCGCCATTGAGCATCAGGGTTTTTCCCTCCACGCTCACCTGTTCGGGGAGGTGGACGCCCTCGACGGTTTTGGCCGCCAATGCTGCGGGCAGCAATCCAATCATCAATACCATTAGCCAGCGCATACAGTCTCCGGTTATTTGTCGCCCTCCCTTGCAGCAAACCGTTCTGGAACGATTTGCGCCAAGGAAGGCGTGTAACGTCATTTATGCACCACTTTCACTGCAAGTTCAACTTGAATAACAGTATTTTCAGGACAAAACAAGACAAAAAAAACCAGCCGCCGCCAAAACCGCCCCTGTAAAGGAGCCTCTTCAGGTCTCCAGCCAGAAAGTCACCGGGCCGTCGTTGATCAAGGATACCTGCATATCTGCGCCAAAACGCCCGCTGGCTACAGGCGCATGGCGGCGGACAGCCTGATCCAGCAGATAGTGGAACAGCCTTCGGCCCTCCTCCGGCGGGGCGGCGCTGGAAAAGCCGGGGCGGGTGCCCTTGCGCGTGTCCGCGGGCAGGGTGAATTGGGGAACCAGCAGCAGGCCGCCGCCCGTATCTTTCAGGCTGCGGTTCATGCGGCCTGCTTCATCGGCGAATACGCGATAGCCGAGCAG
>Ga0256834_1001176_pt1 | contig 18192 bp, 18 predicted proteins | sample 4281140metaG_FD_190536 | JGI IMG/M metagenome (GOLD analysis project Ga0256834, IMG submission 190536) | Hydrothermal vent microbial communities from East Pacific Rise, Pacific Ocean - 4281-140 | ecosystem: Environmental > Aquatic > Marine > Hydrothermal vents | place: Pacific Ocean: East...
CAGCCCATAAACTACCAATTGTTTCTTCAAGGTTATTCTTAATCTTTTTGCTTTTTTTGCTATTCCCTTTTTCAGAGCTAATATTTTTTGCAGCGATATTGGCATGCTTTTTATTGGTAAGATATTCTCCAAAAAAACCATCTTTGCTTTTCTTTTTTTTCTTCTTATCAGTTTTAGCTTGTGGCCATATTTCTTCAGAAGCTGTTTTACTGACTTTAGTTTTTTTACCTACTTTTGGCATCAGCAAAACTTCAGCAACGCCTACATCACCACCCAAACCGGCTTGCAATTTTTTAACTGCTTCTTCTAATTTTTTAACTTTAGAATTTATATTTCCTAGCAGAAATAAAAAAAACGCAATTACGATGATAAAAATAAATAACGAATCCATAAAGCACCCACCCAATCAATATTAACATAATGTTGATTAACAAGATTCTTTAAATAAATCCACCTTCATAAAAAGCACAAAAATCAAAAAAATGCCCAATTCTATACAATAAAATTGGGCAAATTTTTAACAAAAAGCACAGGCTCTAATCGTCATCATAAAGCCCTTTATCAGCACCTCTATGACATGCAGCACATTCAACAAATGATTTCACCTTTAGCTTTTTCATCATATTTTTAGCCTCACGCTCACTATGTTCATGCTTAAACCATCTAAGTTCTGTTATACGCAACGGCGGATTATTAGCATTAACATTTTTACCAGTCCTAGAATTAGCCACCAAATATGCCTCAATTGCCTTCGCACTATCATTATCAAGCGAAGCATCTTCGCCAAAGTGATTTTCAAGGTCATTCATCATTTTTTTCCAAGATGCTTTTGGCAAAAAGGCAGGCTGAAAAGCCAAATGGCACGCACCACATTCTTCAAGCACTAGTGCATCTTTAATTGGCGGCACGTTATCATCATCTGCATTAGCAACAAAAGGCAGCGCCAACATTGGCAAAACAAATGCTGAAATTATAAATTTTTTATATTTCATTTTTTTCTCCTTCAAGAGCGGTTCATTTAATTATTGTGAAATCATATAAGTGATGAAATCACCTTTTTCGGTTGCTGTGCATTCACGACCAAGCACAGATTTGCAATTACGGCGAAACCATTTTTCTACCTTTTTAGGGTCACTAAAACGATCTGATGTTTTTGAAACCGCAAGCGGATCAATTGGCTTACCTGCACGAGTTTCGCCCGCATTTTTTGGTGAGCTAGAATGACATGATGTGCAGCTTGGTGTTTCTGGTTTACCTGTACCAAATTTTGTAGAAAATAATTTTTCTCCTCGCCCTGCATCAAAGCCTGTAAAAGCGCTGTCACTGGCTTTTGCTAGCTGACTTAACTGTGCAAGAATATCATTTCTTGCATCAGCATTTGCTGCCGTTGGCATAATAAGTGCAGTAATACCTAATGTAATCAATAATTTACGCATATCTATCCTATCTATAATTTTTTTGGTTTTGGAATTTTTATATTTACATCATCAAAGCGACCAGTCTTTGCGTCTTTGTGACAAGCCTCACAATTTGCAGCAGTTCGAACAGGTTTTAATTTGAATATCTCTTTGTCAATTTTACTATGGCGCAACTTCCAATATGGCGTTGCTGTTATTTGCTCTGGACTTTTCTCATCAATGATCAAAAACTTATTCGCCACTTCACTATCCCAATTTTCAGCCGAAAATGAGTTAAGATAAGCCGCAATATCATCACGTGTTTCATCATCAAGTGAAGCATCTTCACCAAAATGATTTTCTAAATCATTCATCATAAGCGCCCAAGATTTTTTTGGGAGTAAGCTTGGATGATAAACCATATGGCAATCAGAACATTCGCCCTGATAATTCCCATTTAGCGGCATAGCGATAAAACCAGAAGCTGGCACTTTGCTCATACCCACATACCCAGCGATTAATACTATCGCTAGCACCCCAAGCGAAATATATGCAGGCAATAAAAGTGGTGATTTGAGTTCTGGCTTTGCTTCGTTTGCTATCAGTGTTTTGTTACCATCAAGCATTGCTTTAGTCAGATTTTCTTTGCCTATTTTACTTTCAAAAACCACACCAAACAAATGAAATAAAATTAAAGCAATCAAAACAAAAGCCAAAACCTTATGGATATCGCCAGCAAAAGCACCTTTTGCATAATCAACAAAGCCAGCCAACGCCCCTAAATTTTCGACCCCACCAAGATTAACAATCCCGCTAATAATTATTCCCATTAAAGTAGCAATCAAAGCAAACACCATAATAGCACCAAGCGGATTATGACCCAAAAAGTGCAAAGGCTTATTTTTAATTATACCATTAAGGTGGGAAATTAATGTCTTTGGAGAAAAAACAAAACTAATAAATCGGCTATAGTGCGACCCAAAAAAACCCCACACAATCCGAAAAACAAGCAAGCCAATAAGCGCATATCCAATCCAGATATGATAATTTAACCACCATTCAGGTGCAAAAAAACCACTTAACAAAGCCGCAAACACAATCACAACCTGCAACCAGTGATATATTCTGGTCGGCAAATCCCAAATTCGTATTTTTTTTGTTATGTTATTGTCTAGCGACATGATTCTTCCTGTACTATTAAACAAAAGATTTAGCACAACCAAACTGACCAATAATAAACATCTATGTCAGCAAATTGTCAGGTTAGGCGGGGTGATGATTGAATTAATAACGAAGGAAAGAGCGTAGCTAGGTTAGTTATTTGGTGTGGGGCGATACAGCAAAGGTTTACACATTGAAGAAATATACAAATGAAATGAAAACTGAAAATATATATATAATTGAACTAAACATATAATATTTGGTTGTTTTAGTAATTGACTTATTCAAAAACTTTTTTTGATCATCACTTTCTTTAAGTGATAAAATAATTTTAGCTTGTTGCTGATCTTTGCGCAAAATTATACTAAAGAAAAAGATTAACAGAAATATATACCAAAGAAAAAAATGAGGATAATTGAAAACAAATAATATATAGCCAACTAAAATGCCATAGCCAGCTAATACTGGTATCGCTAGAAGAAAATATTTATGATATGTTGAAAATCTAAAAATTTGCATCAGAATTAAAACACTAGTCACCATAAATACTACATATAATACAACTTTCATTTCGATTCTCCTTGCAATTACCAGCAAATCATAATTCTTCACCTAGCAATCTGCCTAATCAGTTACTAATTACAACTTTATATTTTGCTCCCTACTTACAATCTCTTCTTAGCAAATGCTCGTCCAGAACCAGATTTCAGATACTTTTCAAATTCAAATACCTGCTTTTCGTCTAAAAAAGCAATGTAAGTTTTTATACGCCAAGGTTTGAATTTTGACACATGAAGAACTTCCCCTAAATTATACTTATTCAAGTGTGCTTCAACATTATCAGTAACACCAGTATAGTAACGCTCTAAATTAATGACACTTTGTAAAATATAGACGTATTTCATAATGCATTTATAGTCCGCCTACGTTGCAAAAGCAACTTCGGCGCAACAGCCCCTTCTCCTAATCGTCTTCACCTCGTCAAGCAAAAAGCTTATCGAGCCGAAGCACGAAATGCGAAGAAATGGTGGGCCCGGTAGGACTCGAACCTACGACCAGACCGTTATGAGCGGTCGGCTCTAACCAACTGAGCTACAGGCCCACTAAGATGCAAAAAGAACATCTAAAAAAAATGTAGCGCCTTGCTAATAGCAAAGCCTGACAAGCAATCAACAAAAAACTGCATTGTTAGAGTTTTTTATTAGTTTTTTGGTGGTTTTTATCAAATAACACCCAAATCAAGCAATAATCCATATCAAATTAACTTCTCCAGTAAAAGTGATTACAGTTTCCTTTCATAATGCTTGACTTTTTGGCGATATATTGGTGAAACACTATACGTGCCGGGGGGCGCTTATTAACCCATATTAAGAAAGAAAAAACAATGAAAAAAATTCTATCTCTAGCTTTAATTGCAACTATGGTTGCTTCACCTGCATTTGCTTCTGGCGATGTAGAGGCTGGTAAAAAAGTTTTCAAAAAATGTATTGCATGTCACCAAATTGGTGAAGGCGCAAAGAATAAAACTGGCCCAATCTTAAATGATGTATTTGGCAGAACTGCTGGCACACTTGAAGGTTATAAATATTCTAAAGCTATGATTGCGGCTGGTGAAGAAGGCCTCGTATGGAATGAAGAAACTTTAGCTCAATGGGCAGCCAAGCCAAAAAACTTAGTCAAAAAGACTAAAATGGCGTTTGCTGGTCTTAAAAAAGAAGAAGACATTCTTAATCTTGAAGCCTATATGCTAACATTTTCACCAGATTATGTAGAGCAAGAAGGTGAAGGCGACGAAGACGATTCTGACAAAAAAAGTGACTAATATCTAACGCTTTTATCTATGCCGTATTTTAGACGCATTAAATGCTCATCTTTTCTTTTTGATTAGATATAAGGAGCGTTTGATGCGTCTTTTTTTGATTTCTTTACTAACATTATTTTTCTCATCACCAACATTTGCACAAATCACTCCACCTATTATATCTGATCAAGCTGGAATAATCTCGCTTTCTGGAACAGGCGAAATATATGCTGCGCCAGACATTGCCTATATTAATACTGGCGTTGTAAGTGTTGCCAAAACTGCTCGTGAGGCTTTGGCGCAAAACTCTAATGCAATGGCTAAGCTAATCGATGTGCTACAAAATGCAGGACTTGAGGAGCGTGATATTCAAACCTCAAATTTTAATGTCTCTCCACAATATTCTTATAACTCTGCTCCAAACAATAATCAGCCGCCAAAAATTGCTAATTACCGTGTTAGCAATAGCGTAAGAATTATTGTGCGTGATTTAGACAATTTAGGAAATATAATCGATCAAAGTGTAAGCGTTGGCGCAAATTCAATTAATTCAGTTTCATTTTCTATTGAAGATAATAGCGATTTACTAAACCAAGCTCGAAAATTGGCTATGCAAGATGCAATTAAAAAGGCTACACTTTATGTTAATGCCGCAAATATTAAATTAGGCAAAATTCGTGTCATCTCCGAAAATTCTAGCGTTATGCCGCCTGTCCCACAATTTGAAATGACACGCATGGCTATAACCTCTGATGGTGCGCCAACCCCAATGCAATCGGGTGAATTATCCCTGAGGTCAAATATTAATGTAAGTTGGAAAATTATCCAGTAAATGCAACAAACAGCATTCTTAAAGCAACAATAAGAAGAAAAATCGCAAAAGCAGATTTTAGCATTTTTTGATTAAGCTGATGCGCCAATGCCGCCCCAATTGGCGCAACCGCACTGGCAATTATTCCGATAAAAATTAACGCAGGGATATTTACATAGCCAATGCTAAAATCAACTCTTCCTGCAACCCCCAAGCCAGAAATCATAAAACCAATCGCTCCGGGAATTGCAATCAACACCCCAAGTGCCGCACCCGTGCCAACCGCCTTATGAATTGAATGACCAAATGCACTAAGGGTTGGCACAGATAATGACCCGCCCCCTATTCCCATTAGAGCTGAAATATAACCGATTAAAAATGCAGAAATTCGATTGCTTAAAACAGATGAGCTTAAACGAGACATTAATGTTTTTTGAATTGGTAGAATAATATTTAAAGCAATGAACAGCGCCACCACACCAAAAATAATTCTCAAAGCATTGCCCGAAAATAAACCCGCCATCAAACCACCTAACAGCGAAGCTATCATAATAAAAGGTGCCCATAATTTCAAAACATCTTTCATAACCGCACCACGCCTATTGTGCGCAAGTGCACTTGTTGTGCCAGTTGCAATAATGATTGCTAATGACGTGCCAACCGCTACATGCTGAATAACATCAGCCGAATATCCCAAAAAACTAAATGCAATCGACATTGCAGGAACAAGCACAATTCCACCGCCCACACCTAACAAGCCAGCAATCAATCCACCAACAACACCTGCGGCTAATAGCCCAAATATTAGAGGTAAAAAAACGCTAAATTCACTCATTTATTAAGAGGCACTGCACCAGCAGAAATAAGAAGCTTAATCGTTAAAAATCGCCGTCTCGCAGGAGTTTCACAAACTGATTCCATTGGATTTGCTTTATTTTTTCCACGTAAGTTCACATCAGCCCCCGCAGCAATTAAAAGTTGAATTTCTTCAATATTACACCAAGAGGCAGCAGAAGAAAGAATGGTAATGCCATTGCGCCCATATACATTCACATCAGCACCAGCATCAATCAAAAGTTTTGTAACCCCAAAACCACCTTGGCGACCTGATGCAAGAAATAATAAAGGATCGTCAAATCGGCTCAATCCGTTTGCGTCTCCTCCTTTTTCAAGATATTCTTTTAAATGCTCTACATCATTTTGCTGCACCGCTGAGGCAATTTCAAATTCTGGTTTTCGTGGCTGACAAGCAGAAATAAGAATGATAGCACCGCATATTAAAAATATTCTGCTCACAAATCTCATTTATAATCCCCACTTAAATCATTTGATTTCAGCATTATATACCAATATTATTACTTAAGTCGAAACATCAATATTTTTTTTCACAGGTTGCCGCAATACAGTTTTAAGCTTTTCTGGTGCGGTTCTTCTTGGGTCATTTAGATAAATCTCATGGTGATGCCCTGTTGGCACCAAGCCATTTGCAGGTAAAAACTCACTGTGCAACCTTGCTAGCGTTGGCCCCTCTTCGCTATATGGACCAATATGCATAATCTGCACACTTTTTCCCTCGGTGAAATATTCCATACGCAGGCTTTTAGGGCGCTCTCCTAATTTTTTTTCAGCCTTTAACACCGCCTCTTCAAATGTTTCATCACTCACCCAAGCTGGAAAGTTAATCATCAATTGCCATTTCCAATTGTCTTTATTATCGTTGATAAAATCATTCATATCATCAGCCCACATAAGCGCTTCAAAAGGTGGGGCAACAAAATCTTTGCCATAGCGCTTCTTAGCAATAAATTTTACTGGATAAGTAACAGAATAAAGCCAAGCAACAGAATCAGTAAAAGCCTTAGATTCTGGAGCGCCTTCACAATTTATCATCAAGAACCGCATTTTAGGCACATCAACAATAGTAAATTCTTTATGGGTTGGTTGATAAAATTCCTTAAGCTGTTTTTTGATATCTTCTTTTTTCATTTTCTCTTCTCCTAGTTTTTTAATAGTTTTAGATATCCATTTTCGCTCTGCTTGCATTTGCATAAGAGCATGTTCAAACATCATTTCAACAAAATCAGGCGCATCAGATTGTTTGCTTTTTTCTTTAAGACGAGCAATTTCCAGCTTAATTGCACCATCTCGTTTTTTAAGCGCCACCACCCCTTCGCCATTCTCAAATATTAGCCAATTAGCGATGCCAAGCATCAGCAGGTTTGTTTGCTGGGCAAGGGTTTCAATAGAGCCTAATGCCGCCCTAAACAAAACCTCCCTGCCATTTTTAGTGGCACAATATGCTTTCTTCTCTTTAGAATTTTCAGCCTCAAGATCAAGAATGACAGGGGTGATAAGATTAGATTTTTCTAGGCGTTTAAGCACATAATAAATTGAAGAAAAAGCAATATCCGTCCACTCACGCATACCACGCTCCTCAATCAATTTTTCAATCTCATAACCATGTCTTGGCGCTTCATTAACCAGACTAAGAATTGTTAATTCTGCATTAGTGAGTTTCTTTTTCATATTCTAGCACTAGAATAGATTTTTCAAAAGGTCAACCAAATTTCAACCACTATCCTCAATGTCTTTGTTGTAAAAGTTACGTAATTCGTTGACAGATTTTATAATTTTGCACGCCGTAAAGTTTAATGCTCTCATGTCACCCAAAACAACCCCATGCACCCTGAACACCCCCCTGACTGCCAGAGGTCTTTTTGACAAACTGGCAACCGATTTCTTTAATATTTAGGAGTAAGCAATGAAAAATTATAGTTTTTGGTCAGATTTATTTGACACTTATCAATCACTTGGCAAAAAAACAAAATCAAACAAATGAGCCAAAAACCTAGCGGCGGACAAAATGACTTTCAAATTTCACCCAATAAATACAAAAAACTGGCTAACTTTTGAAATGCAGGTAGCAGGCGAAATGTTATGTTAAAAAAGCTCAAGTAAATTGGCAGTGAAGTTAATTCTTCAGCTCATAATTGACACACATCAACGCAATAGGTTAAGTTTTCACTTAGGCTTTTAGCAAGGACGCAAGGATCGCTGAACCATCAATATCAACAATAATAATCATCTAGATATTGTTTTATAATTAACACTGAGGAGTTTCTTATGAGTAAATCTACAAACACTGTTTCATCACCTGAATTAGAAAAAAAGGGTATAGCTTTATGGAAAAAAATTCTTGGTGGTGCTGTTGTTGCCATTGCTATAATAATTTTTATCGCTATGTGGGCAACTTCTGGCTTGATGGATCCAATCAATCGTCATTTAGACGCTCTAAGAAATGGCAACATGGAGGCAGCATATGCTGAAACTTCTGGTGCTTTCAGACAAAACACTAGCATTGAGCAATATAGTAATTTTGTAAAACAATATCCAATTTTAATTGAATATACTGACAGTTCTTTTTCTAGCAGAAGTGTTGAAAATAACATTGGCAATGTCAAAGGAACTCTAACGGCATCAGATGGAACAATTTTTCCAATAGAGTTCAAACTGGTGAAAGAAAATGATGCTTGGGTAATTTTAGGCTTAAACCTAGGCAATTAAATACTAAAAAACTCTCCCTGATTTACTTTGGGGAGGGCTATACTGCTGCAAATAAAATGCAGTCCAACAGATTAGCTTTATTCTAATTCCACATTTAGCTATACTTGGCTTAACAAAACCCAAATCTAGCTAAAGGTAGCTTAAATGAGCATTGTCGCAATAGTAATATTCATCACTCTAACCCTGATTTCTTTGGTTCATTTACGCTGGGCGAGTGGCTCAACTTGGCCAGCAAAAGATGAGCATAATTTAGTAAAAATGGTGATTGGCGAGCCAAATATGCATCACATGCCATCAAAAAAATTCATCTTAATAATTGCTCTTTTAATATTTATAAGCGGCATCATCGCTCTTTGGGGTGGCAATGCCATCGCCCTGCCTCTGCCACTCTGGATTCGTGAGTTTGGACTTTTCATTTTAGCATTTATCTTTGGCACTCGTGGACTTTCTACCTATATGATCGCCAAACAATTAGGCAAGCGCACCATGCCTTTTAAGGCGCTTGATAGAGCTTTATACGCACCTATAAGTTTATTAATAGCAATCGGATATATTATTTTACTAATTAGATTATAACAAAATTGTTTTTTGCTTTCAACATCATGAAAGTTCACGAAAAAAAATACAAATTCACGAAATATATGAATCTGTAACAAAGCTAATACTTGATAGTATTGGTATAGGTTGGTTTATTAATTTAACGACTAACTTTCGTGCAACACAGGTTAAATAGGATTGCCAAATGATTAAACTCTCATCTCAAAAACTATTTACTAAAGCAATATCCATAATTTTATTATTTTTTACAGCGAGTACAACTATGGCTCAAGAGAATAAACCATCTATAAAATATAATCTTTTTTCCGTTGATGGTGTTGTTATTAGCGATACTATTTTACTTAATAATGAATATGAAAAAAAATATAATATCCCAATAAAAATCCCTTTCAAAATTCAAGTGCCACGCCAAAAAGGCGTAAAAAGATATGTTGAATATGGCGAAGATGGAACTTCTATGATTATTAAGTTTAACTTTGCAACTGGAGGCAATAGCGACATTCCCCAATCTGAAAGAAAGCTAATTGAAGATGTCCAATTTATTTCCATGAATATACCAATGAAAAAAGGTGAACGAATTAAAATTCTTACATCTTTAATGATAAATGAAGCCTTTGAAATGGCAACAGCTGCTTATAAAGAGAAAGAATATCTTGGTGCAAGACTAACCAAAATTAATGGCATAGATGTAATTGATTCAGCAGGAAAATACATTTCACCAGAACTTGGGCTAGTATATGTAAGAATGACTGGTTACCTCAACCCAAATGGTATAAATTCAATTTATTCGATAGCAAATATTGTAGCCAATAAATATGAAATAACTAACCTTGATCAGTTATTCTTGACCAATTCTGGAAAAACTATTAGCAGTTTTGAATATATCAATTGATAAAGAAAATTAAAATGCCAATAATAGCCAGCCTATCAAATGTCAGCAAAACATTTGGCAACGATCAGGTGCTTAAAGATCTATCTTTTACAGTAAAAAAAGGGCAATCTATTGCTCTGCTCGGTCCAAATGGCGCAGGCAAATCTACTGCTCTTTCTATTCTTTTGGGATTGCGCCAAGCAACATCTGGCACTAGTGAAATTTTTGGCGGGTCATCAGGTTCAGCTAATGCAATGAAGCGTGTAGGCGTAACACCGCAAGCAATAGATTTTCCACCTCTCATCACACCTTCCGAAATATTAGACTTCACTATTAACCATTTTGAAAACCCTCATAAAAAAGATTATTTAATTAAAACTTTTGGCTTAGAAAAACTAGCGAACAGAAGAATGCAAGGCTTTTCTGGCGGCGAGCGTCGCCGTGTTGCCATTGCGCTTTGTTTTGCTGGCAACCCAGAACTAGTCGTATTAGATGAGCCAACTTCTGGGCTAGATGCAAAAGGGCAAAGAGAATTTCAAACTATTGTAAGAAATTTTGTAAAAACAGGAGGTAGTGTGATTTTAACCTCACATTATTGGCAAGAAATTGAAAATATCTCGGATCATATAATTATGATTGATAAAGGAAAAACGGTTTTATCTGGTGATGTTGTTGAAATAAAAACTACCGTAAATATAAACAGAGTCAGCTTTTCTTGCGCTAGCCCCAATAAATTTACCAAAGATAACTTCACCCTAAAAAATGGCGAATATACTCTAACAACTTCAAATTCAGATGATGTGATTTTGCAATTAGTAAATTCAGGGCAAAAGTTTAGCCACCTAAAAATCACCCCGCGCACGCTTGAAGAGGCAATTGAAATATACAGAAAAGAAAAGGGGAATATTTAATGAAATTATTTATTGCTCATTTGAAATTACAATTAAAAAACACCTTTAGAAACCCAGCCTTTTGGATTCCTACTGTGTTATTCCCTATGATGTTTTATGTGTTTTTTGGCTCTTCAATGTCACCCGAAGGCATCTATTCTAAATATGCGATTGCCTCTTTTTGCGTCTATGCGGTGGTTGGTGTCGCCTTTTATCAATTTGGCGCAGGCATTGCGCAAGCACGAGAAGAAGAGTTTAGCACTTGGGTGAAAACCTTGCCAAAAAGCGCTATTGCAAGCGCTCTTTCCCAAGCATTTTCAGCAATGATTCTGGCGATTGGCGCAGTGTTATTAGTAATTGCCGCTTCGCATATTTTTGGCAAATCTCAGCTCTCATTTGAAGCAACTATCGCAGTAATTGCAGTTTGCCTAATCATCTCAATACCTGCCGCCCTGATGGGCATAGCTCTTGGTTATTCAACAAGCGCAAAAGCGGCATCAGCTTTAGCAAATTTAATCTTCTTGCCACTTGCCTTTTTAGGCGGACTTTGGTTGCCACCTATTGCGCTTCCAGAAATTATTAAATCTATTTCAATTTGGACTCCAACCCGCCAAATGGGTGAATTCGCTTGGGCGGCGGTTACATTAGATTTGCCAAATATAAATTATATTCTAGGGCTTGGTGCTTATACGATTGGCTTTGCTATTTTGGTAATTTTTCTGATTAGGCGAGATGGCAAAAAACGCTTTGGCTAAGATAGAAAATTTTAGTTTTAACTTTTACGACTCTATAACTCGATATCTTTCAAGAAGCCCTCTTTATTACTCCCTCCCCTCCCTTTGCGAGGATAGTTGGGGTGGGAGTTTACACGCCACCATCAAACAGCACTACCAAACCACTTAACTTTTAAGCCCTCATAAGTACCATCTTCTATGATTTCCAAAATAGACATATTCACCTGCTCCAAAAGTTTTGAGCTGGTGGGCAAAGCAATACCAAATTTATCCGCCTGAAAAACCGGCCCCGCTAACATAACTTTTCCTGCACCCTCATTTGCAACATAATATTGCACAATCGGCGCATCGCCAATGGTTGCATCAAGCTTGCCTTTTTCAACCGCCGCCAATGCCTCTAGGAAATCTTTATACTTTCGATAAGGAATATTTCTAGCATCAAGAAATCCTGCCATCGCACTGCCCTCGCCTGCTCCAACTTTTTTACCCATCAAATCTTTATAAGAATTTATATCACTAGTAAGCTGATCGACCGTGAGTGAGGTGGTGATTTTAGCGGTGAGCGTTGAGACAAAAAACAGACTAGCCACAATCCAAAACATTGCCAAAACTCTTGATAATTTTGTATAAGGAACTTCATTTTCAAAGCCGCCCATAGTCATAATAATAAAAGCCCACCAAAATGCGTCCCACACCCCGCCCCTATAATCATCTCTAAAATAATCATGCCGAGGGTTTTTTGTATTTCTTTCAAAAAACCATAAAAGATGCGCAATAATTAGCAAAATCACCAAGGCAAAACCAATCAGTTGCAACGCCCCCGAATCCCAAATCAACTTAAAAATATTAAAACTGTTTTCTTTTATCGGCACAACAATTTGCAAGCCAGAATCATAATAAGAATGTGAAAAATCAAATGCTTTTTCTCGCTCAGCGGTAATAGAAATATTAGCAATCGCCGCATCAGAAGAACCAGTTTTTACCGCTTCAATCATTGCAGAAAAACTATCTTCTTTTTTAAAAGCAAACTCCCAGCCGTTACGCTTTGCAATCTCAGTCCATAAATCGACAGAAAAACCAGTGATACTTCCATCATCATTGTAAAAAGTAAAAGGCTGCCGCTCAACAGTAGAAATTGTTAAATTTTTTGAGGCAATAGTTTGCGCAAATGAAACATTGCTGAAGGCAAAACCAAACATCAAAAATAGAATTACAAAAATCTTCTTCAACAAATTTCCCCAAACAAGATTAAACTAAGCTACCAGTTTATAGAGGTTTTTTTTCAAAGCAATAAAATATTAAAACTAACAACGCCGATTAAACAATTCTTCACCTTGCTCGTCAATTATCTGACGACCTTTTTTAAGGGTGAATTTATGCGCTTCCTCGATTGAAGATAGCCTATCTGAGCGAATGAAATCTTGTTTTTTCACTTCGCCATCAATTTCTTTTTCTATTGTGCCAAAAAGCTGAAATTCACTACCAGATTTCATCTCAAATGCGCTAATGATAAACCCCTTATAATCATCTTCACCAAGCAATTTTGGCTCATCAGATTTAACATCATCACCACTAAGATTTAACCCTAAAAACTTTTTCCAAAAAGACATTAATTATCCAAAAAGCTCCGCAACTTACGGCTACGGCTTGGGTGTTTTAATTTGCGCAATGCTTTTGCTTCGATTTGGCGAATCCGCTCTCTCGTTACGCTGAATTGTTGCCCTACTTCTTCAAGCGTGTGATCGGTATTCATGCCGATTCCAAAGCGCATGCGAAGCACTCTTTCTTCACGTGGTGTGAGGGACGCAAGCACCCGAGTTGTGGTTTCACGTAGGTTAAATTGAATAGCACTATCAATAGGTTGTTGAGCATTCGCATCAGGAATAAAATCACCTAAATTGCTATCTTCCTCATCACCAATAGGGGTTTCTAGGCTGATTGGTTCTTTAGCGATTTTCAGTACTTTACGCACTTTATCAAGCGGCATTTGCAGTTTTGTGCTTAATTCTTCAGGCGTTGGCTCACGCCCAATTTCATGCAACATTTGGCGTGAAGTGCGCACGATTTTGTTGATGGTTTCAATCATATGCACTGGAATGCGAATAGTGCGAGCTTGATCTGCAATCGAGCGGGTTATTGCTTGGCGTATCCACCATGTTGCATAGGTTGAGAATTTATAACCACGGCGATATTCAAATTTATCAACCGCTTTCATTAAGCCAATATTACCCTCTTGAATAAGATCCAAAAATTGCAAACCACGATTTGTATATTTTTTAGCAATAGAAATAACAAGGCGAAGGTTAGCCTCTACCATTTCTTTTTTGGCGATAGCAGCTTCTTTTTCGCCCTTTTTCACTTTGTTTACTAAGCGGCGATATTGATCGATATTTAGGCCTGTTTCAGTAGCTAATGTATGAATTTCACCACGCAAATCTTCAATCGTGTCATATTCACGTTTTACAAATTCTGCCCAACCAATATCTTCAATTTTAGCAACTTTATTGCTCCATTCAGGGTCAAGCTCGCCGCCATAATATGCTGATAAAAACTTCTCACGCACAATGCCATAATTGCCAGCAAGACGAAGCAATTTACCTTCAATACGCATTAGGCGTTTGTTGATGTCATAAAGTTGCTCAACCAAACTTTCAATACGTGAATTATTAAGCGCAAGCGATTTCACATGCACAATTACTTCATCATGCCATTTAGCTAACTTCTTTATTTCAGAAGCTTTTAAATCTTTTGCATCAAGTTGATCTTCAGTATGCTGATCTTGCAATTTGCGCATTTTAGTATAAATTTTTGCGATAGCATCAAAAGTTTCAGCAACCTGAGGCTTGAGTTCTGCCTCCATCGCACTAAGCGATAGATTTGCTTCATATTCTTCTTCGTCCTCCTCATCTGCGGCATCTTTGGCAGATTGAGTAAGCTCGCCATCGGCATTAACAAGTCCCTCACCAATAGCGTTGCTCCTAGCAATCGCAGGGGTAATAACTTGAGCGATTGGAGTTTCTTGACCATCTTTTCCAACCACAGTAGGGGCAGCGGCAACTTGTTTTGCATCTGGACCTGCATAGGTAGTTTCAAGATCGATAATATCGCGAAGTAAGATTTCATCTTCATTTAACTGATCCCGCCAAATAATGATTGCTTGGAAAGTTAGTGGACTTTCGCAAAGCCCCTCAATCATGGTTTCACGACCCGCCTCAATGCGTTTAGCGATAGAAATTTCGCCCTCACGAGAGAGCAATTCAACCGTTCCCATTTCACGCAGATACATGCGCACAGGATCATCGGTTCTATCAGATCCCGCACGAGCATTTGAGTTAGTTGCAACCGCAGTGCCACGAGCGGTAGCTACGGCTTTGCTTTTGGTTGTTTTCTCAGCTTTTTCAGCAGACTCGGACTCTTCAACCTCATCATCATCAACAACATTAATACCCATGTCAGAGAACATCGCCATAATATCTTCGATTTTTTCAGACGAAACTTGATCGCTAGGAAGAACTTTATTTATGTCATCATAAGTAACCAAACCACGCTTTTTTGCGGCTCTAATTAGCTTTTTCACAGCAGCATTATCTAAATCAAGCAATGGTGCATCTGTTACTGCACTTGCCTCGGGTGATGTTTCAGTTTTTTTAGTCTTAGTAGTTTTTGCCTTAGTGGCCATGTTTTTCTCCGGCAAATATATATAATTGCGCTATTGTTATATATTAGATGCCACAATTAGAGGTAAAAATGAGTTAACATTGGCTCGTTATTTAAGAATGAGGTAAAATAATTTATTTTACAGCATCATATATCGCAAACTTTAGACTAAAAGCCCTGCTCAATACGTCCAGATAACGAACCAAACCCCTCAATCAATGCCTCTGTGCCATCAATGCTTGAAATCTGATTCTGAATGTCTCGCAGCCTCTCGAGGTTTTCATCGCTGAGGTCATTGCCTAGCGCTATTTCTGCTGCCTTTAGCTCTCTATTTAGTGCAACTGATTTATAATGCAAGGCTAGAGCGTGTTTTAATCCCGTTTCAGCGTCGATTTGTGCAATTTCTGCTCCAGATTGCCAAATTCTATGCGTATTTAGGTCATTTTTCATGCTTTGAAGTGATTCGCCATGACCTAAATCAAGCAGATTTTCTTCCAACTCTTTATTTGTAATACCCTCATGGCTAGAAATAATATTGATAATAGCTGAAATAAGCTCATTTGCTTTATTAGTTTCAAACTCAAGATCTGCCATTGTTTCTAATTGCGCTTCAACTAAATTTGGGTGATTAATTAGCGAAACCAAAATAACTGCTTCACGAGTGCTTATTGCATTATTGGTGTTTGACTTCATTAAGCGGGAGTTTTTCAAAGCATCGCTAACAATTAATTTAGTTGAATTTTTGATGTTTTTATTTTTACCTCTGTTAAAGCCTTGTTTATCAAAATAATTGCGTTTAGCGGGGGCAAATAATGCTTTTAATTTCTCATCAAATGCTTGCACATAATGGCGGCGAACAGACATATCATTGATTGAATTTGCCCTTGTTCGCAGCCGCACTTCAAGCGCTGCCCTTGTTTCGGGTGTTTGCGGCATCACGCCACCTGTTTCCAAGCCCCATGCCATGTCTGAAAGAGTTTGTGCTTGCTCAATGATTTTAGCAAAAGCATCACGCCCATTTTTCTTGATAATATCATCAGGGTCTTGCCCTTCTGGCAGGGTAGCGATTTTTACCGATAATCCGGGTTTTAACATTGGCATTACAGTATTCACGGTTCTTTGCGCCGCTTTTATGCCCGCAATATCGCCATCAAAACAAAGAATAGGCACGTCGCTCATACGCCATAAAAGCGCAATATGTTCCTCAGTTAATGCAGTGCCAAGCGGAGCAACGCAAGCACCAAATCCTGCGCTTATTACTGAGATAACATCGGTATATCCCTCAACCACAATAAGCGGCTGCCCATTATAGGCGGCTTGGCGGGCGGCTTGCCCATTATAAAGAGTTTTGCGTTTATGAAATAATTCGGTCTCGGGAGAATTAAGATATTTCGCAGGCACATCAGCAGATAAAGCCCGCCCGCCAAAAGCAATAATTCTACCTCTAAAATCTGTGATTGGAAAAATCACCCGATTGCGAAATCTATCATAAGGAACAGCTATATTTTCGCCATGCACAACCAGACCAGTTTTTATCATATCATCGGCAGACACGCCATTTGCGGCTAAATGTTCTTTTAATTTATTGCGACTATCGGGGGCAAAACCAATGCGAAATTGCGATTGAAGATGCGGGGTGATGTCACGGTCGTGCAAATACCCTCTCGCTCGTGCGCCAATATTATCACTTAATGCGGCTTCGAAATATTTTGTTGCAATTTCCATTATATCATAAAGCGAGCGGCGTTCGACTTCACGCTTTTCTTCTTGCGCATTTCTAAGGGGCATAGCAACGCCCACTCGAAGCGCTAGTTTTTCTACCGCTTCAGGAAAGCTAATTCCTGTTTTTTCAGTGAGAAAGCGAAAATGATCGCCAGATGCCTCACAAGAAAAACAATGATAACGCCCCCGCCTATCATCGGCATGAAAAGAGGGAGTTTTTTCAGAATGAAAAGGACAGCAAGCCCACATGTCGCCCTTACCGGGTTGGCTTTTGCGCTTATCCCAAACCACATGCTCACCCACCAATTGGGTAATTGGCAGACGGTTTCTTATGTCATCTAAAAAGCTATCAGAAAATCTCATAAGGGCTTCTTACAACAAGTTAGCTTGATGCTTCAATTAGATAATTAGAGTTGAGAGGGTTTCTTTGAAAAATTAGCTCAACATTGCCTAAGCTACTTATTAACTATAGCCCCAACCCACTTTATACTTAAACCCTCACCTTAAATTTCAGCAATTAAGTGCATTTAGTAAACTGTCAGCGTAATTGCATCGTAATTTAATTTATCATTTGCGATAATGCACTTATCGCCCTATCACTAACATCAAATATATTGTGTAAAAATTTGGAAAATATCATGCAACATTCTGCTTTCATCTCAATTGCTCTTGTTAAAGAAATAGAGTCACCTGAAAACCCAGGTGCGTTGGAAAAGCGTGTTGCAATTATTCCCTCAGATGTTGCTCGCCTAACAAAATCAGGCATTAAGGTTTTTGTTGAACATGGGGCAGGAGAGGGCGTTGATTTTAGTGATGATGAATATCTAGCCAGCGGAGCAATCATGCAAACGCATGAAGATATTTATAAGAATAAGCAGCTAATTATCAAATTCAAAGGCCCTTCGCTTGCCTCCATTGAACAAATGCAAAGGGGCAGCACCCTATTTTGCATGGCACATTTCCACTCATACCCAGAGCGGGCAAAATTATTGCAAGACAATCATATCAATGTGATTGCTATGGAGG
>Ga0256834_1001177_pt1 | contig 18191 bp, 20 predicted proteins | sample 4281140metaG_FD_190536 | JGI IMG/M metagenome (GOLD analysis project Ga0256834, IMG submission 190536) | Hydrothermal vent microbial communities from East Pacific Rise, Pacific Ocean - 4281-140 | ecosystem: Environmental > Aquatic > Marine > Hydrothermal vents | place: Pacific Ocean: East...
AAACTCCAGACATTGGAAATATTGATAGCGCTTTGGGTTTGCAATCAGCACTTGGCGAGGACGAAGCACCGAGTAATATTAGCGATGCGGTTTCAGCGCTTAGTAATCTTGGTTATTCATCAATACAAGCATCAAACGCTTTGGCTAAAATTGTTGCAAAAGAGGGTGATGATATTGAAACTGCAAGACTGATAAGACTGGGGTTAAAGGAGTTGAGCAAATGACTGGCTGGACAAGAATATTTGGAGAAGCTATTTGGGCGGGAGTTTTATTTTTCCTAGTTTTTTTCATTTTGGCTAATTTATTTTTATCATTTTTTACTGGCATTTTCGCAATGAGCTTAACTGATATAAAAGACGTGTTTGCATGGATTTTTGGGCAAAATTATTCACTTATTATTTTATGGTTGATGTTTTTATTAGCGTTTAGGTGGAGCGATAAAAAGCTTTCAACATTTCAACATTTCTTATTGGCACTTGTTTTAGGAATATTTGGGGTGGGTCTGTCATTTGTTAATCTTCTCATTCAGTTTGCTAACAATTCAAATTTAAGCTTTATTAATGATTTTAATCAAATTTCAGGCTATTTAACTTCTCCCGCTTTGGGGACGGTTTTACTTTTATTTTTTGCACCAATTGTTTATAAATTTAGAAATACCCTTAAACTAAAAAGTCTCTTTCTATGAATGACTTTACTAATTCATCACTTGAGCAAAATGGCAAGAATGATGTTGCCTTGCGCCCCTCTGCCTTCTCTCAATTTGTTGGGCAAGAAGCAGCACGAGCCAATTTACAGGTGTTTATTGAAGCGGCAAGACAGCGCAAAAATGCACTAGATCATGTGTTATTTGTCGGACCTCCGGGATTGGGCAAAACTACTTTGGCGCAAATTGTTGCTAAAGAGCTTGGGGTTGGTTTTCGCGCCACCTCTGGGCCCGTTATTGCCAAAGCAGGAGATTTAGCGGCATTGCTGACTAACCTTGAAGATCGAGATGTATTATTCATTGATGAAATTCACCGACTTAGCCCTGCAGTTGAAGAGATACTCTATCCCGCAATGGAAGATTTCCAGCTTGATTTAATCATTGGTGAAGGGCCCGCTGCTCGTTCGGTAAAAATAGATCTGGCAAAATTCACCCTAGTTGGCGCAACAACTCGGGCGGGATTATTAACCACACCTTTAAGAGATAGATTTGGCATTCCTGTGCGGCTAAATTTTTATACCGCTAAAGAATTGGTGCAAATTGTTGCTCGTGGTGCAAGGCTGATGAATGTTGCAATCAGTGAAGATGGCGCACTAGAAATTGCCAAACGATCTCGTGGCACGCCAAGAATCGCAGGTAGATTATTGCGCCGTGTTACAGATTTTGCACTGGTAGAGGGTGCAAAAGAAATAAGCCAACAAGTTGCTGACAAAGCATTGTTACGCCTTGATGTTGATAACAAGGGTCTTGATATGCTTGATCGGCGTTATCTTGAACTAATTGTGAAGCATTATGGTGGCGGTCCCGTTGGAATTGAAACTATTGCCGCCGCATTAAGCGAACCTCGTGATGCGCTTGAGGATATAGTTGAGCCATTTTTATTGCAACAGGGTTTTATTGCCCGCACGCCACGTGGGCGAATGTTAACTGCGACAGCATTTAATCATCTTGGAATTACTGCGCCAGCGGGTTTTATTGGCGATCAAGCGGGGTTATTTGAAGAAGATTAGTTTTCTTCGCTCATATTTTCAACAATCCTTCACTATTGACTTTTTATTAAGGCAAAGCACAAACTAACAAAAATAACAAAAATAACAAAAGGTGACTTATGAAAAAAATCATTTTCTTTCTAATTGCATCATTATTATCTTTTCCAAGTTTTGCTCAGCAAGACAAAACCCCCCCGCTTGAATTATATAAAACAATGGCAGAGGCGAATAAGGCAAATGGCTGGGTACAATTTCGTGAGTATAATGGCAAGCAATGGGTTTATTTTACACCTTTGGTTATGCTTCGTTGCCGTGTGAAAGAAGTTAAATATTCGATCAATTCTCCCGATTTAGATAAAATTTTCCCTCTAGTTGCTTGTCACCCCGCAATGCCTTTTTCTTTACCAACTGATGCGGGAGTTGATGCAATAGCGCTTACTCTTGCTTCAAATCAGGCAGAAAAAATTGCGGTGCAAATCACCTATGAAGACGACAGCCAAAGCGAAATAATGGTGTTTGAACCCTGTATTGGAGTTGGCGAGGCGACTTGCGCTTCTATTGTGCAATGAGCGAGTTTTCATTTGAAATAAGAGTATATTATGAGGACACAGATTTTAGCGGCAATGTTTATCATGGCTCATATGTAAAATTTTTCGAACGCGCCCGCACCGAATGGCTTAGGAAAGTTGGCATTCACCATTCTGAATTAGCGAATGATGGGTTGGCATTTGCAGTTTCAAAAATGGAAATAGATTTTCTTAAAAGTTCACATATTGATGACTTGCTAAAAGTCACAACAAGAATCACCTCTTTAAGCGGTGCAAGAATTTCACTTGAACAGGTGATAAGCAAAGAAGAGGTAGAAATTACTAGGGCAGAGGTAAGCGTAGCGATGATAAATAAAGTAGGGCGAGCAACTAGATTGCCAAAAAATTGGCGCGCTTTGTTATTGCCTGAGTGATTTTGTGGAGTTTATTTAGAGTGAATATAGCTACCTAAAACCCCGAATAGTTTCAACTCATTTGCCGAACCGTACCGTACGGTTCGGCAAATATAGTGTTTTAATATTGAGTGCGAGTATTTCCTATTTTTTAGGTTGGATTATTTAACCCACAAAACTAAAACTCTGGCATCACCTCAGCCAAAACTCCACCAACCCGCAACGGTGCAATAGTTTTGCATAATCCTGTTTTATTATCCGTTTCAATCACCACGCCGCTTAATGTTGCTTCGCCTTCTGCGGGAGTGAATCTTCCCTTTGGCACGCCAGTTAAAAAGCGGTTTAATGGCTCGTCGGTTTCTACCCCGATTATGCTATCATAATCGCCGCACATGCCAGCATCGCTCATTAAGCCCGTGCCGCCTTTTAATATTCGATGATCTGAGGTTGGAATGTGAGTATGCGTGCCAACCACTAATGAAGCACGCCCATCAAGAAAATGTCCCATTGCTTGCATTTCAGATGTTGCCTCGGCATGAAAATCTACAATCACTGCGTCTGCCATTTGCCCTAATGGACATTGCGCAATCGCTTCTTCAACCGCTAAAAATGGATCATCAATTGGGTTCATAAATACTCGCCCTAAGCCCTGCACTACCAAAACTTGTTGCCCATTTTTTGCATTTACCAGTGCCGCACCTCGCCCTGCTGTGCCTTTTGCCATGTTTATTGGGCGCACCAAATTTTGCTCACGCTCAATATAGCCAAGCGTTTCTTTTTGATCCCAAGCGTGATCGCCAAGCGTCACCACATCAGCACCTGCATTTATTAAATCATTATAATGTTTCTCACTAAGCCCCCGCCCATGGCTGGCATTTTCGCCATTTATAATTACAAAATCTAATTTTAGTTTTTCAATTAAAGATGGCAGTCTGTTGCTAATGGCATTTCGTCCCACTTTTCCTACAACATCGCCCAAAAATAAAATCCGCATTAAAACTGCCTTACTTCTTTTTCATTCACTAAATAATCAAGCGGCACATCATGCGCTTCTTGTTCAATATATTCTACCTCTTGCCCTGCAAAGGCATAACCCACTAATAAAGATTTTTTTTTCATTTTGGCAATGGTTCTATCATAATATCCCTTGCCATAGCCAAGTCGTGTGCCATTTTTATCAAATGCAACTAATGGCATAATGATAATATCTGGAATCATTGATTTTGATTTTGCATTTGGGGTTGAAATATTATGTGCATCTTTACAAAGCTTACCCCCCTGTTCCCAACGGCGAAAAACCATTGCCTGATTTTTCTCAACCACAACAGGCAAGCAAATTTCATGCCCTAATTTTTGCAGTTTTTCAACTAATGGCAAGCAATCTAACTCACTGTTAATTGGCATATAGGCGGCTATAATTTCATCACCAGTTAACACAATGTTTTGAATAAAATTATTGCGGGCAGATTGAGCGGCATTTTGCTGTTTAATTGAAGTAATATTATTTCGAAATTGTAAAACTTGCTTTCTAATATCCGCTTTAGTTTTTGTCATGTTCACTCATAAAATTGCCACCCAACCGTGGGTTCGTTGATCCCGGGAAACCTAAAGATAGGTGGGCGCCGTATATCCAAGCCCACGAGCCTAGTCAGGGACAGCTCCCTAAGGAAACGTAAGGCCCCAAGCATAAATTAACCTGCACGAGTTGGGCAGCAAATAATATATATAATAAGTAATCGCCTAAAGCAAAGATTGTTTTATTTATGGCTAGTATTTTCTAGCGCATTGGCAACAAGTTCAATTTTTTCAGCCACTTCTGACATGCGTTTGGCAAAATCTTCTTCTAATATTTCGTTTTTTGAAGATAAATCACTACCAGATTCAATTAAAGTGGCATATTTTTCGTGTAAGTCTTGTAAGGTTTTTTCTGTTTCAACCAAACTATCCATAATTGCAATGCCCGCCATTACGGTTAAGCGATTGTCACCAATTTCGCCAAAATCATCTTTGAAGCCATCAACAAATTCGTTAAAACGCCTGCCAAGCGATAAAAGATGCTGCTCTTGCCCATCTTCACACGCCATGCGATATTTACGCCCATTTATTTCAATATTCACTTCAGACATTAATTTACCAATACTGATTTAATGGTTTCCATTGTTTTCACTAGGCGTTTTGAAACTTCACTTGCGCTTTTATCCAGTTTATTTTCCCGTCTTTTACTGCGCTCAAGGTCAGCCCCAATTTTTGCATTCTGATGCGAGAGATTCTCTACATCGCCTTGTAAAGATCGAATTATTTTACTTTGATCGCTTTGCACTTTAGCAATCGCCTCAAGCCGAGCCATTGCCCTATCTAGGCGAGTTGATGCAACTTTTATTGAAGTTAAATCTTGCGTATTCTGGCTAATCGTTTCATTCATATAACTATTCCCTAATGATACAGCGCAACCTTAACATTAAATAAGGCTTATGAAAGAGCAATTATTAGTTTTATAAGCTATGTTCACATGTTTTGATTCTTAAGAGCAATATTGACTCATCATTTTGACCCCGTTATGTCTCTTTTTAATAATTAAACACCACTCCAACTAATGAAATGTTGAGAAAAACATGTCCTCTAAAACAAAAAAAATGGCTAATGCTATTCGTATCCTATCTCTTGATTGTGTTGAGAGGGCAAAAAGTGGTCACTTAGGCTTGCCTCTTGGTGCTGCTGATATTGCAACTGTGTTATTCACAAAATTTCTAAAGTTTGATCCAAAAGCACCAAATTGGGCAAATCGCGATAGGTTTGTGCTTTCTGCGGGGCATGGTTCTATGTTGCTTTATAGTGCGCTTTATTTGTTGGGATATGAAGATTCTACACTTGATGGTTTGAAAAATTTTCGCCAATTAGGTGCAAAAACTGCTGGTCACCCAGAATTTGGACATTTAGATGGCGTTGAAACTACTACGGGTCCGCTTGGTCAAGGCATTGCAAATGCGGTGGGTATGGCGATTGCTGAAACAAAATTGGCGGCGGAATTTGGCAAAGATTTAATCGATCATTATACTTATGCGCTAATTGGTGATGGCTGTTTAATGGAGGGCATTAGCCACGAGGCGGCTTCGCTTGCAGCGCACCTTAAACTCAATAAACTAATTGTGCTTTGGGACGATAATGACATTACTATTGATGGGCATATTTCGCTAGTTGATGACACTAATCAAAGAGCGAGATTTGAGGCTTATGGCTGGGAGGTAATTTCGGTTGATGGACATGACCAAGATGCGATTTTTGCAGCGATTGAAAAAGCTAAAACTAGCTCAAAACCAAGTTTTATTGCTTGCAAAACTACTGCTGGTTATGGTGCGCCAAATCTTGCAGCAAAACCAAAAGCGCATGGTGGCCCTTATGGCGCAGATGAGGCGGCGGGGATTCGCAAAAATCTTGGTTGGGAAAATGAGCCATTTGATATCCCACAAAATATTATTGATGATTGGCGTTTGGCAGGACTTCGCTCGACCAAAATTCGAGTGAATTGGGAAAAACAGCTTGAGCAAATTGATAGCGAAATCAGCGATGAATTTAAGCGCCGCATGAATGGTGATTTACCGCTTGATATTTCAAAAACTCTATTAGAGTTAAAAGAAACATTGGCGAATGATAAACCAACAATGGCGACCAGAAAAGCATCACAAGTTGCGCTTGAAGCGTTTAACAAAAACCTGCCCGAAACTATTGGAGGATCGGCTGATTTATCTGGCTCAAACCTTACCAAAACCTCAGATTTAACTGATTATAGCGCCGATAATTATGCGGGGCGCTTCATCAACTATGGTATTCGTGAGCATGCAATGGCGGCGATTATGAATGGAATTACTTTGCATGGCGGGCTATTGCCATATTCTGGCGGATTCTTTGTATTTTCAGATTATTGTCGCCCTGCAATTCGGCTTGCGGCATTGATGGAAATTAAAGTTATTCATGTAATGAGTCATGACTCGATAGGAGTTGGCGAAGATGGCCCAACTCACCAGCCAGTTGAGCATCTCGCTTCATTTAGGGCGATGCCAAATATAAATGTGTTTCGCCCGTGCGATGCAATGGAAACTGCAGAGTGCTGGCTGTTGGCGCTTGAAAATAAAAAAACGCCAAGTATTATGGCACTTTCTCGGCAAAACACACCTGCTATTCGAACAGATTTGTCGCAAGATAACCTTTGTGCAAATGGGGCTTATATTATCCGTGGCAATGAAAATGCTGATGTTGCAATTTTTGCAACAGGCACTGAGGTTGCTATTGCTATTGAGGCTTATGAAGCATTTTCAAATGAAGGAATTTCTGCTAAAGTTATTTCTGTGCCTTGTTTGGAATTATTTTACCAAAACGATGAAAAATATCGCTTTAGTGTGATTGGCTCGCCAAAAGCAAGAGTTGCGATTGAAGCAGGCGTTTCTCAAAGTTGGGATAAATTGCTTGGTGACAATGGTGTTTTTGTTGGCATGGATAGTTTTGGTGCAAGTGCGCCTGCTAGTGATCTTTATAAACATTTTAACATTACTGCTGAAGCGGTTATTAAAGCTGCAAAATCGCAGTTATAATATAGATTTTATTCATTAAAATTAGTTTGAGATTGCCTCACAATTAGATTTGTCTTATGATTATTTTAGAATCTAAAACTCTGACAAAGGGGTGTGCTATGCTTAACCTACCAACTATGGACGATATTGAATTAAGGCATAAAAATGTGCTAGTTCGACTTGATCTCAATCTTCCTGTGATGAATGGCAAAGTGAGCGATGCTACTCGTATTATTCGCTCTGTTCCCACAATTCGTGATATTATTAAAGTGAACGGAAAGGCGATTTTACTGTCACATTTTGGTCGCCCCAAGGGAAAAGTTGATCCTAATTTTTCACTAGAAATAGTGGTTGATAGCGTGAAAAATGCGCTCAAACGTGATGTGATTTTTATTGATACCGATTGGACTGACGTTAGCAAAGCCAAAAAAATAATTGATAATGCGCCGCTTGGTTCGGTTTTCATCATGCAAAATACTCGCTTTCACCCAGGTGAAGAAACTAATGATGCTCAGCTTGCGGCTTTAATGGCATCTTTGGGCGAAATATATATCAATGATGCTTTTTCTGCTGCTCATCGGGCGCATGCTTCAACCGAAAAACTAGCGCATCTTTTGCCCTCAGTTGTTGGGCGAGCAATGCAAAGAGAAATAAGAGCGCTATCTGACGGACTTGATAAACCACAGCACCCAGTTATTGCAATTATTGGCGGAGCGAAAGTTTCTACCAAAATCGATTTAATTGAGAATCTCTTGAAAAAAGTTGATGGCTTGGTAATTGGTGGTGGCATGGCAAATACTTTTCTCTATGCAATGGGCGTTGGCATTGGCAATTCGCTGTGTGAAAAAGATTTAGCAGAAACCGCAAACAGAATTATGGATAAATCTGAAGAAGAGCATTGCACAATAATTTTGCCAGTTGATGCAAATGTTGCTTGGAAATTTGAAGCCAATGCTAAGCATCGCTATTATGGGCTTGATGCTATGGATCCTAATGGCATGATTTTGGATATTGGACCCTCTTCAATTGAGCGAATTAAGGGTGCGATTGAAGAAGCAAAAACGATTATTTGGAATGGGCCGCTTGGTGCTTTTGAGTATGAGCCTTTTGATACAGGCACTAATGAAATAGCAAAATTTGTTGCCAAACGCACAAGGTCTGGCGATCTTGTTTCGGTTGCGGGGGGTGGCGATACTGTTGCGGCACTTGCACAAGCGGGCGTGATTGATGATTTCACTTATGTTTCTAGCGCAGGTGGTGCATTTTTAGAATGGATGGAGGGCAAGCCCCTTCCCGGCATCGAAGCGCTTAAAGCTAATAAGTTATAAAATATCGATAAAGAATAGAAAATGAATGCTCAAATTTTCCTAATTGCTAATCAGCAAAAAACTACAGGTGAAATTACTAGTTTTTTGAATGCTGCTTTTTCAGGCGCAACAATTTCGGCGGTTTTATTAGTTAAGGGATCGCTTGACATTGATGAGTATGAAAAATTGGCAAAAACTGCCCTGCCGATTGCACAAAAAAACAATTGTGCATTATTATTAGATAATTGTCCAAATTTAGCCAAAAAAATCGGTGCAGATGGTGTTCATATTACTGATGATATAAAAATATTAAAGCAAACTATAAAAGAGCTAAAGCCAGATATGATTGTTGGAGCAGGGAATATTTTTTCAAAAGATGATGCAATGATTAAGGGGGAAACTGGCGTTGATTATGTTTTTTTTGGTGATTTAGAAAAACCCCAAAACTCTCAAACACATGAATTGGCCATCTGGTGGAGTAATACTTTTGAAGTTCCCGCAGTTTTTTATGATAAAGATAATAAAAATGATAATGCAAATTGCGAATTTATTGCGCTTAATGAAATGAGCAAAAATGAATAAATTCTTTCTGATATTATTATTATCATTTTGCCAATTTCCTATTTTATCGATAGCAATAAATGCTCAAAATAATGATGCGCTTGAAATTTCGAAAGAAATTTTTGGCATAAAAACTCCTAAAGATGCGGCATATGGTGCATTTCAGCGTGGGCAATATCTCACCGCTTTAAAGCTTGCTTTGCCGCTTGCAGAAAAAGGCAATACGGCAGCACAAACTTTAATTGGAGTGATCTATTCTAGGGGTTTAGGAGTAGCGCAAAATTATCCGCTAGCTTCAAGTTGGTTTATTGCAGCCACAAAAAACAACAATATTTCAGCAACATTTGAGTTAGCAATGCTGTATTTGAATGGAAATGGTGTGCCAAAAAATCGCATTAAAGCGGCTGAATTATTTGAAAAAGCCGCAAATGCTAATCACCGTGAGGCACAATATAATTTGGCACTTTTATATATTGAGGGTGTGTCTGTTGCGCCCAATATTACAAAAGCGGCTGAGCTTATTAAAGCAGCAGCAGAGGCAGGATTGATTGAAGCGCAATATGATTATTCAATTATGATGTTTGAAGGAGTTGGCGTTGCGCCCGACCCTAAAAAAGGTATGTTGCAACTAGAAAAAGCAGCAAAAGGCGGACTAATTGAAGCGCAAATTGAATATGCAACTATGTTATATTTAGGCAAGCATATCTCACCCAATTTAGAAAAAAGCATTTTTTGGTATAAAATTGCCGCCGATTCTAACAATGCGGTTGCACAGAATCGCCTTGCTAAACTCTATGCCGTTGGTGAAGGGGTTGAACTTAGCCTTGAAACTTCTGCTATGTGGCGGGCGCTTGCTCAGCGCCAAGGATTGAGCGATCCATTGCTTGATAAATTATTAATTTCAATTTCAAAAAAAGACCTTGAAGCTGCTCTTGAAAGGGCGCGGTTTTGGCCAGAAAATCCTCCTAAAAATAACTAAAAATCGCCTCTCTTAATCAAAGCAATAATTAAAAGTTGATATTGAGTGCAATCTGGGGCAAAAGCGCATCAATGTTATTTTTCAACAAAAAGATATGAATATGAAAATCAATGGCAATGAAATTCGCCCATCAAATGTTATCGAGCATAACGGACGTTTATGGGTGGCGGTTAAGGTCAATCACGTCAAGCCAGGTAAGGGTGGCGCTTATGCGCAAGTTGAGCTCAAGGATATTGTTTTGGGCACTAAATTAAATCAACGTTTTCGCTCTGCTGAAACGATAGAAAAAATTCGACTTGAGCAAAAAGATTTTCAATTTCTTTATCAGCAAGGCGATATGTTGGTGTTTATGAATCTTGAGAATTATGAGCAGCTTGAACTGCCAACAGAATTTGTTGGAGACAAGGTGGCTTTTTTGCAAGATGGCATGAATGTAAGCGTTGAAATGTATGAAGAAAAACCGCTTGGTATTTCACTTCCCTCGCAAGTAGTGCTTGAAATATCTGAAACCGAGCCTGTAGTTAAAGGGCAGACTGCGGCTAACTCGTTTAAGCCTGCGGTGCTTGAAAATGGGGTGAAGATTATGGTGCCGCCATTTGTTAATGTGGGTGAGAAAATTGTGGTTGATACCGCAGAAATCACTTATTTACGTCGTTCTGATTAGGATTAAAATATGGCTCGTTCAGCAATACTCAATATTATGGTGCAAGCGGCGGCGAAAGCTGGACGCAATTTAACTCGTGATTTTGGCGAAGTAGAAAATTTACAAGTTAGCCGCAAGGGGCCCGCAGATTTTGTATCAAATGCCGATAGAAAAGCAGAAGAAATTATATTTGAAGAATTAAAATACGCCCGCCCAACCTATTCATTTTTAATGGAAGAAGGCGGCGAGATAAAAGGTGAAGATGGTCAGCATCGTTGGATTATTGATCCGCTTGATGGCACGACAAATTTTTTACACTCGATCCCATTATTTGCGGTAGCGATTGCGCTTGAGCGCAATGGTGAGATTGTTGCTAGCGTAATTTACAACCCGATTATGGAAGAACTTTATACTGCAGAAAGAGGCGCAGGCGCTTGGCTTAATAATCGCCGCCTTAGGGTTGCTGCTCGTCGAAAAATGTCTGATGCTGTGATTGCAACTGGCATTAAAACTACAGGTACAAATAATGATGCCCGCACCCTTAAACAGCTTGGTGTTATTTCGCCAAGTTGCGCAGGAATTAGACGCACTGGCTCAGCTTCTACTGATTTAGCATGGCTTGCAGCAGGGCGAATTGACGGCTATTGGGAAGCAAAACTTTCACCTTGGGACGTAGCCCCTGGGTTGCTTTTAGTAAAAGAAGCAGGCGGCTTTATTTCTGACTATTCTGGTAAAGACAGATCGATTTTTAGTGGTGAAGTTGTTGCTGGAAATGAAATTATTCAACGATCACTGTTAAAGTCTATAAAGTCTATTAATTGATATTTTTCAAGTGATTTTGCTTTTCACCATTGTCAGGTCAAACTCTTATAGTTAAGCTTTAATTAAAAGTTTTCTATGAGAGCATTGATATGAATGACAAGCTTAATCTTTATCACATAACTAGCCCATCGATTTATTTAATCAAAATGATTATCTTTTTGATTCTGATAGCGTTAATTGGCATTATTTTATCGTTTCAACTTTTTGATGCCTTTTGGTCTAATCCATTCATTAATGGGTTGATTTTATTTGTGCTATTTGTTGGCATTATCCTTTCATTTCGCCAAGTTATTCGCCTTATGCCTGAGGTGCATTGGGTTAATTCTTTGCAAAGTGAGACTGTAAATAACGCAAAAGACCCAACTCTGTTAGCCCCCGTTGCCGCTATTATAGCAAATCGCTTGGGCGAAGCAATTATTACTCCCGCAAGTTTACGCTCAATTTTAGATAGTGTTGGCATTCGCCTTGAGGAGGCAAAAGAAACCTCTCGTTACCTTACTGGATTGTTAGTCTTTTTAGGACTGCTTGGAACATTTTACGGGCTATTGCAAACCGTTGGTTCGGTTTCAAATGTTATTCAGGGGCTTGATGTAACTGCGGGTGATAGTGGCGATATATTCAGCACACTAAAACAGGGTTTGCAAGCACCATTAAATGGCATGGGGACGGCGTTTTCTTCATCATTATTTGGTCTTACTGGTTCTTTAATTCTAGGGTTTTTAGATCTACAAACAGGGCAAGCACAAAACGCTTTTTATACTGACCTTGAAGATTGGATGTCATCAATGACAGAACTCGATCACCCCGTAACCGCAATGCAAGCATCGGGTTTGGGTATTTCTGGCACTGAAATGCAGGCAATGTTTGAGCAGCTTGGCTCGAGCATGCAAAACTCAAATAGTTCGCAAGATGCAATAAGGGCAATGGCAGAGCTTGCTCGAGGAATTGATGGCTTAACCAAGCATATTCGATCTGAGCAAGAAGATTTAAGAAAATATATTACCGATCAAAGCGAAACAAACGCCAAGTTGCGTGATTTAATTTCTGCCCTATTGCAAGAAGATAAAAAGGGTAAATAATGGCTCTGTCCTTTAGCAAAAGAAATTCAAATCGAGCCAATTATTGGCCGGGGTTTGTTGATGCTCTGGCTAGCCTTTTATTAGTGATTATATTTTTGCTTTCTATTTTTGTTTTAACACAATTTTTTATGAGCCAAGAAATTCTTGGCAAAGATAGCGCCTTAACTCGACTTAATTCGCAAATAGCAGAATTAAGCGAATTACTGCAATTAGAGCGGGCAGATTCGCAAGATTTAGAAACTACCATTGCAAGTTTAAGCGCAACTCTTAGTGGTGCTGAAGATGAGAGAGATGATTTAGCTAGCCAATTAGCAGGTTTTGGCAGTGGGCTTGCTGATAAAAATTTGCAGATTACAAGTTTAAGTAATGATTTGCTGGCAGAAAAAGAAATATCAAATGAAGCGGCGGCGCAATTAGCCCTGCTTAACCAACAGCTAAATGCTTTACGAACTCAAATTGGTGCGCTTGAGCAAGCGCTTGAGGCGAGCGAATTTCGCAATGAAGATTCACAGATAAAAATATCTGACATGGGGCGGCGCTTAAACCTAGCGCTTGCTCAGCGGGTGCAAGATTTGTCTCGTTATCGCAGTGATTTTTTTGGGCGGTTGCGTGAAATTTTAGCCGATAGATCTGATGTCACAATTGTTGGCGATAGGTTTGTTTTTCAATCAGAGGTTCTTTTTAATGCAGGCGAGGCTAATATTTCTGAAGCTGGGAAAAACGAAATTGCAAAATTGGGCGAAGCAATTTTGCAATTAGAAAATGAAATTCCACCTGAGATAAATTGGGTTTTACGAATTGATGGTCATACCGATAGCCGTCCAATCTCTACCCCGCAATTCCCCTCTAACTGGGAGTTAAGCGCCGCACGTGCTATTTCTGTAGCCAAACTTTTAATTGAGCAAGGGGTATCACCCAATCGCCTAGTTGCAGCAGGGTTTGGCGAATTTACGCCGCTTGATTTAGGTGAAAATGACGAGGCGTATAAACGCAATCGACGAATTGAGTTCAAGCTAACTGAGTAGTTTTTCTATTAGAGGGAAACTACTAGTTGACACATTAAAATTATATAAGTTACTACTAATATATCAACAAATCTAAGGGAAATTAAAATGGCTCATATAGTAGTTTTAGGTGCTGGCTTAGGTGGCGCAGTTATGGCTTATGAAATGAAGGAGCAACTGCGTAAAGAGGATACAATTACAGTTGTTACCAAAGACCCTAAATATCATTTTGTTCCATCAAATCCATGGGTTGCGGTGAACTGGCGTACACGTGAAGATGTTGAGATTGACCTTAGACCTGTGATGAAAAAACATGGTATTGGGTTTATTGCCCAAGCGGCAACCAAAATTTTGCCAAAAGAAAATAAATTAGAATTAGCAGACGGCGAAACCATTGAATATGATTTTTTAATCATTGCTACGGGCCCTGAACTTGCATTTGATGAAATTGAAGGGCTGGGACCAGATGGTAATACCCAATCAATTTGTCATGTTGATCACGCCGAAGTTGCTGGAAAAGCATTTGATGAATTTTGCAAAGACCCCGGCCCGATTGTAATAGGTGCGGTGCAAGGAGCATCTTGTTTTGGTCCTGCTTATGAGTTCACTTTTATTCTTGAAACTGAGTTACGAAAACGCAAAATTCGTGACCAAGTGCCAATCACCTATGTAACATCTGAACCTTATATTGGTCATTTAGGGCTTGATGGTGTGGGCGATACTAAGGGTTTGCTTGAATCTCAAATGCGCGACAAACATGTTAAATGGATGGTTAACTCAAAAATTGCTAAAGTTGAACCAGGCGTTATGCATGTTGAAACTATTGATAGGAGCGGAAAATCTGAAGGCATTACTGAAGTGCCTTTCAAATATTCAATGATGTTGCCTGCTTTTAGAGGCATTAAACCACTGATGGGAATTGAGGGTTTAGTTAATCCACGTGGATTTGTGATTGTTGATGAGCATCAAATGAACCCCACTTATAACAATATTTTCTCAATCGGTGTCTGTGTTGCCATTCCGCCGATTGGTCCAACCCCCGTGCCTGTTGGTGTGCCAAAAACTGGCTTTATGATTGAATCAATGGTTACTGCAACGGCGATGAATATTGGGCAAATTTTGCGGCAAGAAAAACCAACTCATCAAGGAACATGGAACGCATTTTGTTTAGCTGATTTTGGTGATAGTGGTGTCGCATTTGTTGCGCAACCGCAAATTCCACCTCGTAATGTGAACTGGGCGGCGCAAGGTAAATGGGTGCATTTGGCCAAAGTTGGATTTGAAAAATATTTCATGGGTAAAATGAAGCGTGGTAAGTCTGAGCCATTTTATGAGAAATTGGCTATGGACGCTTTGGGTATTACCAAGTTGAAAAAAGTAACAAGAGATGACGAATAATCATCATTCTTGAGTTTCTAAAATTGGATATAGGGGTGATTAGCTAATCGTTAGCCACCCTTTTTAATCACTCATTAAGACGGAATTGTAGTTTTGCTAACTCGGCATAACGCCCGCCTTTTTTTACCAATTGCTTGTGCGTACCGCTATCAATTAGTTTTCCATTATCAAGCACAATGATTTTATCTGCATCACGAATTGTTGCCAAACGGTGTGCAATTACAATGGTGGTACGCCCCTTCATTAAATGCTCAAGTGCCATTTGCACTAAATGTTCGCTTTGAGCATCAAGCGAGCTGGTGGCTTCATCTAACATTAAAATTGGTGCATCTTTTAACAAAGCTCTGGCAATGGCGATACGCTGTTTTTGACCGCCGCTAAGCATAACCCCACGCTCACCAACTATTGTTTGATAGCCACCTTTTAGTTTTATGACAAACTCATCAACAAGCGCTGCTTTCGCCGCTTTTTCAATTTCTGCCTCGCTAGCATTTGGTTTTCCAAAGCGAATATTGTCTGCAATCGTACCCGCAAAAATTACCGAATCTTGCTCAACATAGGCAAATCTCTCTCTTAATTTATGCGGGTTAAGATCACGAATATCTAAGCCATCAATTAATATTTTCCCGTCGCTAACATCATAAAATCTTTGCATAAGCGCAAATATTGTAGATTTACCCGAGCCAGACGCACCAACCAAGGCGACAGTTTTCCCACTCTCAACAGAAAAACTAATATCGTGTAAAACCGCATCGCCATCTCTAGTGTGATAGGTAAAATCTACATTTTCAAATTCTATTGTGCCAATTGGTGGGTTGGGCAGTTCATCTGGATTTTCTTTATTTTTAAGCTCTGGTTCAGTTTGTAAAATCTCAATCAAGCGCTCTGTTGCACCTGCAACAGTTTGTAAATTTCCCCAAATATCAGACATATTGGTCAAAGCACTTGATGCCATAAATGCGTAAATCATGAATTGCATTAATTCGCCATAAGTCACTGCACCAGAAAAAACCGATTTTGCACCCCACCATACCAATAAAAGAATTGCGGCGGTTGCTAAAAATACCACTAATGCCACTAAAAATCCACGAGCGTATAAGCGACGTTGCTCGGCTAAAAAACTTTCCTCAGACCTATTAGCAAAAATCTTAGATTGAGTTTTTTCTTGCACAAATGACTTTATGGTTTTGATTGAACTTAAAGCCTCTGTTGCCATTGCGCTAATGTCAGCTAATGCGTCTTGGGTAATTCGTGACATGCGGCGTAAACGATGCACAAATAAAACTACAGGAATAACAATTAATGGACCAATGATAATAACCGAAGCGGTAAGGGCGGGTGAGGTTAGAAACATCATAATCACTGCACCAATGATTATTACTAAAGAGCGAAGGGCAACCGATGCGCTTGAGCCAACTGCGCCACGAATTGTTGCGACATCGCCATTTAAGCGTGAGGTTAACTCGCCCACTCTATGGGTATCAAAATAGGCACTATCAAGGGTAAGTAAATGATCAAACACTGCCGTGCGCAAATCAGTAAGCACTCGCTCGCCAATTATTGAAATAAAATAAAAACGAGCACCACTTGCCGCCGCCATAACAAAAGCAATTCCTAAAAGTAGCCAAGCATATTGAGATATTTTATCAATATTTTGCGTAACAAAACCATCATCAACAAGCGATCCTAAAATTACGGGAATTATTAAACTAGCGCCAGAAGCTATTAAAAGAAAAACTAGAGTCAGAGTTAAGCGAATTGGATATTTTGTAATAAAGGGAATTAAAGAGCGCAAAGGTTTAACTTTGTTAGTCTTTTTTTGGGATTTATTAGTTTTCTCTATATCGTCTGACATGTATTTTTCTTTGTTTTTTCTCTATTTTATCTACATAAGAGACGAATTGTCACTTAGCAATATAAAAGAACTTGCGAAACTTGCTTAGTTTGGTTAGAAAGCGCTAAAAATAAATTCCAAACGATTAAATTTTGGGCTTTTAAGCTTAGATTTTACTCAAGACTTGTTTAAGGTAAGAAAATGAAAAAAGATCTGCACCCAGACTATCACGATATTACAGTTGTTATGACTGATGGTAGCGAATATAAAACTCGCTCAACTTATGGCAAAGAAGGCGACGTTATTAAACTTGACGTTGACCCGCTAAATCACCCAGCTTGGACTGGAGGCACAGGTCAACTGCTTGATCGTGGCGGTCGTGTTTCTCGCTTTAAAGAAAAATTCAAAGGTATTATGGGCTAAAGCTTTTATACTGTTAAAACAAAAAACCCGAGTATCGAAAAATACTCGGGTTTTTTATATGTAAATTACTATTATAGTTATTTATTGCCAAATGCAGACTGTATTCTTGATAATTGATCAGAAATTCCACCCGTTGCCTTACTGCTATTTTCTGCCTCAAGACTTATCTCATCAATAGTTGAGCGATCTAATTTATCAAACTGACTAATGCGCTCATACAATCTATCGCCCTTGGCAATAAACCCAATTAATTTAGTTGGCACGTCGTCCCAGCCCGGACCTCCACGCTCTAATGGATTTGTGCCAAGCCTGATTTTTAATTTTTCTTCACGTGCGCCTTTTGAGGTAATTTCACCCTCGCTTACTGCTTTTTGTAATAATAACCAAGATGCTAGTTGCATTAATTTTGTTGTGAGGCGCATAGATTCCCGAGCGTAAATTAAAGCAGCTTCACGATCAAGATTACGACTTTCTTTACGCCCATCACCATCAAGATAGGCAGCGGTTTCTTCAATTAAGTGCATACCTTCATCATATAATTTATCAAAATCACTTGAGGCAAAAAGGTGCGGAGCGATTGATATGGCTGATGATATTTTCGTTTTTTTATCCAAAATCTTTGCCTTTATAATAAAATTTAGAATAACTCTATTATGCAAATACTTTATTGTCACCTAACGAAAGCAAAAAATTGCTAATAAGCTTAAAAAATAAGGTTTACAAAAATTCAAAACTTTAAGCAAAAAAAAAGAGCCGTTAAAAAACGGCTCTGAGGTAAAATACAGTAAACATCTTTCGGGAGGAACGATAAGCCTACAAAAGGCTGGGAGGATCATTTCTAAAAGATAAATTAACTCTACCCACTTCGAGTTAATTTTAAGTTAATTATGCACCTTTTCTTAACCCTAGCTATAAACACCTTCTAAAGCATGGATAAGAACCGA
>Ga0256834_1001178_pt1 | contig 18186 bp, 21 predicted proteins | sample 4281140metaG_FD_190536 | JGI IMG/M metagenome (GOLD analysis project Ga0256834, IMG submission 190536) | Hydrothermal vent microbial communities from East Pacific Rise, Pacific Ocean - 4281-140 | ecosystem: Environmental > Aquatic > Marine > Hydrothermal vents | place: Pacific Ocean: East...
CCTTCTTTAAGTATTGTGAGTAGGTTATCAAGTTCCCTGACTAGTACCTAGGAACTGTCTAAGAGCTTCCTGCCACTTTGTCTCTATGAACTTGGGCAAGTCTGACGAGTCTATTGGACCTACAAGAACTTTCCACCCTGTCTTCTCCTCTATCTCACTCGCTACCTTAGCTGCTTTTCCGGGGATTATGAGTATTCTATGCTTGACCTTGTTCTCCAGTCCAGACTCCTTTAATGCCTTCAGGACGGCGTCTGCATTAAACTTTCCTGCTGCTACAGAAACATCGACTGCATAACCTTCAGTATCTATGACTAGGACATATGCGTTGACTTTACCTTTCTCGAGATCTGACGATACTATAGAGTACGTTAGAGCAAAGTTGCAGGTCACTATGACTGGCGATAACTCGTTAGGATTACCAACAGTCTTCAGACCTGGAGTAATTGTTGTTGGTCTTCTTGGATCAGTGTAGAAGTTCTGCCTCAAGATAACTAGTGGAAGATACGTGAAGGCATGCTCACTCTTCATTATTAACAAATCTGCAAACCTTATGATTAGACTCGCAGCAACAGCAGCCTCATATATTGGCTTAACATCGTCAGGAACGTTCGCGTACCACACTAGTGCTGGAACACCAACAAGTGGAAAACCAGCAAGTTCAAACTCTGCCTCGCATGCTAGCCATCTCAGGGTAGTGAACATCTTTACCGTATAGCCAAGATGATCAGGAAATGTTCCTGGGTCAAGACATATATCCTCTACACCATACTTCAGGAACGTTTTTACAAGACTTGCAAGAAGATCAAGATCACCTGCACCATAGAGCACACATGGGACCTTATACCTTCTACAAATTGATAGAACTTTCTCCCAGTTCTCAGACGTTGCAGCATATATTAGCGGTCTCTCATCTTTTAGAAAGTCTCCAAGTGCTTCAATAGCTTTGGGATTTCTAGAACATATTACAAGAGGTTTGCCTAGCTGATCCTTTACAAAATTAACAACTTTGCAGAACCTTCCTACATCACCAGAAGTAAATCTTATAGCCATTGTATCTAGCCTAAGTTCTCTTCCTAAGTACTCATACTTGAATCTTTTAACAAATTCTATCTTCTTAGCAATATCTTCCTGCGATGCAGAATCTTCAATATCTATTGCAAATACTGTTGGATTAAGAAGCGTTAGCTCATGTCTGTGCATTACATACTCTCCTCCAATAACGATCTTACGATCCTCAGGACCAAAGTAGACTTCTCTAACAGGTTTCTTTAAAAGCTTCTTTAATTCCTCATAATTTTTTCTATACTTTTCATCTTCTACAAGTGGCTTACATTTTTCAAGTGTTGTCTGTAGGTTAAGTAATTTAACTGCAAAGGCCATGCAGCTCTCCTCTCCGCATTTGCCACAGTTTGTCTTCGGCAGTAGTCGATAGATCTGAATTGGACTAAGCTTAGTTATCTTAACCATGGGATAACAACCTCAGGAGAACTAGGTAGTTTAGGATTTGTGAAATTTGTTAAATTAGAAACTTGACCAAACTGAGCCTAAGCTACTGAGCAGCTGGCGCGGCCTGTACCTGCTCTGTCTTGAGTAGCGAGTCAAGTATGTTTAACTTGTTGACAATGTCTGGCTCAACCTTAATGCCGAGCTTGTCAAGTATCTTCAGGAAGTACTCACGCTCGTTCAGTGGCTTAATGTGGTCTGGTGTCGTTATGACGATCTTTCTCTTATCTCCAAGATATACCTCGATCACGTATGCTCGTCCTCGCTTACCAATGATTGTGCCAACCTTGCCCTGATATCTCCTGTGCGGTGCCGTTGTGACATATGTTGGGTCTATGTCTATCACTACCTTATCGCCAACAGCATACTCGTACATCCATCTCTTGAGACCAGGTCTACCACGCTCACGTGGAGACTTGCTTAGCAGCTTCCTACACTTGTATCTATAGCCATGTGTTCGTTTTACCATGCTGTGTCACGTGCAGTATCTAAAGTTAAAAAGCTTGTCGTAGCTTGGACAGTACTTAAGAAGTAACTATTTTTAGCCTAGAACTATTTGACACATATGTCAAAGAGGATAGTAAGTGCTGAAGATATTACCATACCAGAGGCCCTGAAGCTACTAGAGGAAGCTGTGTCAAAGTACGAGACGCCTGAAGAGAAAATTCATGATGCACTAGCTTATCTTAGAAAGTTTGCTAAGCTTGATGCTGAGAGTGCTAGAAATCTTGTAAACGAGTTAGTTACGAAATTTGGAATAGCTAGGACTACAGCAATACAGATAGTGAATATAATGCCCAGCCACGTTGAGGAGCTTAGAACAATTCTAGGTCTAGAAAAGAGAGAGTTTAGTGAGAAGGAGCTACAAGAGATGTTAAGCATAATTGACAAGTATAGAAAGGAGAAGAAGGCTTAATCAATCGTTTCAATTAACAATCACGAGAGGTGACGTAGCATGGCCAGGAAAGAGGAGTACGCCTACATACTGGACATACTGACGCCAGAGCAAGTGATGCTAAGAGAGGCAAACGTGTTAAGGAGAGGATTTCCGAGAAACGAGATCTACGTACAGGCAATTGGAGAACAGTACTTCACACTGCTAGAGCTCACAGTAAAGCCAGGTGTTGAAGTACAGCCACTTGAGAGAGTGTACATTGGACCAGGCACGCGTGACAAGATCGATAAGATAGTCAGGAGATTAAGGTACGACGAGCTTACTGAGGAGGCTAAGAATAATTTGTTAAAGATACTTCCTGAGATTGTTAAGAAACAGGAGAAGAGATTTGTAGAATTTTTCAACAAGGCTGGTCCAATAACTCTGAAATTGCACTCACTAGAGCTTCTGAAGGGTATTGGTAAGAAGACGCTCTGGCTAATACTAGAAGAGAGAAAGAAGAGACCATTCGAGAGTTTTGAAGATATTAAGAAGAGAGTAGGTATAGACCCTGAGAAACTTATTGTTGATAGAATTTTGAGAGAACTACAGGGAGGAGAGAAATACTACCTATTTGTAGGTGGCCCATATACGGCAGTCCTCTCATCTCAATAGGTGAATAGTCCTATCTTGTTCTCATTATTTTACGTCGACCTCCAATATCCCAGACCTCGACCTGCATTCCTGGTTCAAGTTTTCCACGAACTTCCTCCTCCACCTCGTTCATTGTGAGTTCAAATGTTGAGTAGTCTCGTAGATCCATTAGCTGTATTGTATCTCCCGAGATTGAGATCACCTGTGCTGTAAACTTCTCAACTATTGGAACCTCGACCTGCGCGTCTGATGGTACTACTAGTGTTCTCTTTACTCCATCGAATATTCCTATGCCTACAATTCTAACTTTTGCAGAGCCGTGTTTTCCTGTCTTGCTCTTTTCTATCTCGACGATCTTGCACGGCTCATCGTCAATGACTACGTAGCTTCCCTCCTTGAGTGAGCCAGCTTCGACAGGCTTCACCTTTGATCTGTCTACGGGCATGGTCTCGACTGTGATTATGGTATGTTCTCTTAAGTTTTCTTTATTGAACCCGTGCAGTACTGTGCAGCTTCTCGTATTAGCAATACTTTAATGCTAGTGTTCTTGTCTCATCATTTGCTCATCATGTCTAGGTACAAGAGAACAAGTGTGAAGAAGCCCGTATATCTCCTGGACACCACTCTTCGAGAAGGTGAACAAACGCCCGGCGTCGCCTTCACGATAGAGCAGAAGCTCGAGATTGCTAGAAAGCTAGACGAGGCAGGCATAGACATGATAGAGGCAGGGCATCCAGCTGTCGCACCTGACGTTGAGAAGGCTGTACGTCTCATAGTTAAGGAAGGTCTACAGGCCGAGATTATTGGTCACTCTAGAGCAGTTAAGACAGACATAGAGAAAGCAGCAGAGTGTGAAGTTGATAGAATAGCCATCTTCTACGGTGTGAGTGACATACACCTGAAGTACAAGCACAAGGTCTCGCGCGAGGAAGCACTGCAGATAATTGCAGAGCACATAGAGTTTGCAAAATCACACGGCGTGAAGGTAAGATTCACAGCAGAGGACGCATCTAGGACAGACATAGACTTCCTAATACAGGTCGTCAAGACCGCGCACGAGGCAGGTGCTGACCGTGTTAGTCTAGCAGATACCGTAGGCATACTCACACCATTCAGAGCAAAGATGCTGTTCGAGACCGTGAAGAAGGCTGTGCCAACAGTCGAGCTTGATGTGCATGCACATAATGACCTTGGCATGGCTGTTGCTAACTCTCTAGCAGCATTTGAGGGAGGGGCAACTGCGATACACGTCACCATAAATGGCATAGGAGAGAGATGTGGCATAGCTAGTCTTCAGGAAGTCGCTGTTGCACTTAAGGTACACTACAACATAGATACTGTAGATCTACGAAAACTTCCTGAATTATCGAAACTTGTCGAAAAATACACAGGAATAGTCTTGCCACCTCACGCACCAGTTGTTGGAGATAACGCCTTTGTCCACAAAGCTGGCGTCCATGTTGCTGGTGTTCTAGCAAATCCACAGACCTATGAGCCATACCCACCTGAGCTTGTGGGCAGAACAAGAGACTGGGTCATAGACAAGTACACAGGCAAGAAAGCTGTGAAAGCGAGACTAGAGAAACTAGGTGTCCAAGTCACAGATCAGGAACTAGAGCTAATTGTCAGGAAAATCAAGGAGAGAACAAGTGTAAGACACTGGAGAGACGAAGACTTGCTAGAGCTTGTGGAAGAAGTAACAGGGAGAAGAGTAATGCTAAGACCACCAGAGAAACTTGAGGCACTCGTATGGATAAAGTGTGAATCTAACATCTACACTACAGCAATTGCGAGAAGAATTGCAGCTATTCCAGGAGTAGTCGAGGTCATGGAAATAACAGGAGAGTATGATATTGTTGCAAGAGTCTCTGTACGAGATCAGGCAGAGCTAAACAATATTGTTGAGACAATTCGAGAAGTCAAGGGAGTACAATCAACACATACACAACTCGTACTTAAGAAGCTCGAGACTTGATAAGATTCTTCTCAATTAGTCTATTAAGAATTTCCTGAACCTCATTAAATGGTCTCTGAGTATTAACAATATAACCACCAAGCTCTCTAGCGAGTCTAAGATATTCACGTCTTGCAAGAATATAATACCAGATAGGGTGCTCACCTGCTCTTCGCTCATAGCTTATCAGTGGATTAACATCGAACACAACCAGGAGATGAGGACGAGGAGATAACTTATACACAATCTTCTCAAGGATCTTAGGATAGATGTAGCCAAGACATTTGAATCTTATGTAATAATCATAAAAATATCGATCACATATAACCCATCTACCACGCAGAATATTCCAGATAAGTCTCGTCCCAATGTAAATCCAATTATCTATAAGCTGAATAAGTGGACGAAGCATCGCACTTGGCCTCTTGAGACCTCTCCTGAACTCTTGTGTATACGTTATCTTCGATGTATAATCATATACTGGACTTTTAGTAAGCCTAGCCTTCAATAGTGAAAGAGCAGTCACTATAGGATGCTTGAAAAAATGATAGTAAACACAGTCTATGCCTCTCGATCTTAACCACTGTGCTGTAACTTTACTATGACTAGTCTTTCCAGACCCATCAATTCCCGTAAAGACTATTATTCTAGCATGTGCAACCTTTCTAATGTACTCATCGTTTAGGAGAATCGCAATAATATAAAATATAAGCGGCATAACAATATTACGAGCGGGAAGAACAGAAAGGGAACAGATAAATGTTCTAAGCGTATTAGCCTTATCATGTGTGATAGCATAAAACACGACAGGAATCATTATAGGAATAGCATATAGTACCTCTATAGGAATCTTAACAACATTGTATAAGAAGAGAGCATTTACACATATTAGACACGCAAATAACAATGTAAGAAATATCTTCATTTTCATTAGCTAGCCCATGCATAAAATTCGAAAGAACTTATAAGTATTAGGGATCGGGCCTCGGTTCTCGTTTTTTGTTTTTGTGGCGGGCCCGCCGGGATTTGAACCCGGGACCTACGGGTCTCTCCCCCGCGCCTACCCCCAAGCGGGTTAAAAGCCCGCCGCTCTAACCAGGCTGAGCTACGGGCCCGCTGGCTCCGCTGAGCCTCTATAATACTGAATTTTAAAGCCTTTCTCCTGGCCTCGGGTTAAAGTATGTTGTTTCAATGTTCATCTCCTGCTGTGTCCTATACAACATACTTTTTCTACCCTGAGCCTAGACTAATCATGTCATTCACTGGACGTGGAAGATCTAGAAGAGGAACAGGTAGAAGAACAGGAACAAGAGGGAGAGGAGCAATAAGAAGTCCCGTAAATGTTGGCGACATAATAGAGGTCGAGATCGTCGAATTATCGAGAAGAGGAGACGGAATCGCACGTGTGAGAGGATTCATAATATTTGTACCAAACACAAGACCTGGAGACAAGGTAAAGGTCCGCATAAAGAGAGTAGGAAGAACATACGCTGTTGCAGAAGTCGCAGAGGAAGGAGAGACAAGCAGCATCGAAGAACACACAGGTCTAGACGAAGGAGAGACCTACTAGCCAGAGTTGAAGAAACCTATTTAATAGAAAACACAAAACTAAAAAACAACCAACCCCTGAGACCCGGTGACACGGGCTCGGTGATGGGGTTGGGGGTATCTAATCCCCACATCTTTCTAACCTTCATAACTATGTATGATACGTGCCTTCTCATCTCGCACGGAGAGATAGCTATTTAATTCTCGGCATATCCATATTGCTTGGCCAAGGAGACTCCCGAGTAGGGGGTCTATGACTTGGCCGATCCCCTTTGCTCCCCCCAGTGCTTCTAGATTACCTGCATTATATTATCTAGAAGCTTGTACACATCCTGAAGCTTAGATAAGCATGAAATATCTAATATTTCTTTCAAAATCTCGTTCTTTACATAATTTATTAAACTCCTCTTATCAGCATCCCCGGTCTCAATAATTGATATACCTATAGTTGGCAAGTTTCTTACTTCCGGCGATACAGACTTAACTATTAGGAACGTTAGACAACATTTATTACTTGTGCATATTGTCGCTATTGTCTCTACATGCTTTCTAGTAATACTTGCCTCTAGGTTCATTACTATACACAGACGAAATCTTGTTCTCTGCGTCTGTCTTTCGAATATTAGAAATCTGAAAGTTGTCCCCTCTACGATTTGCACAGAGTCGTTAGTAAGTACGTAGCCTATTGTTGTTAGTAGATGATGAAGTCCTTCTGCTAAATCTTCACTGTATTTATCAAGTATTCTCAGTAGTCTTCTTATGTGTGTTTCTTCTAAGGCTGGTGCTGGTACTATTATTCTCATGTACTCGGGTTTTATTATACCAGCCTTGGGAAGGTACTGAGATATCTCTTGAATGTTTTGTGATACTATGTTTTTTCCAATGATGCTTGATGCAGCATCTACTTTGGAAATGTATGTTGATCCACTACATGTTCTGTCTATTGCAGGAATTTTTCCATATTTAATTTCTTGGAGAAATCTTCCTATTTTTACTCTAACATCTTCGGGAATTTTCTGCACCTCGTACGTTATTATGTTGTTGAAGTTTTTTAGTATGGAACTGTAGAATGTGCTCTCAGCATATTCTAGTAAGTGAATTCTGTACTTTGCTTGAAGTGCTTCTGGATGTCTTCTAAATAGTTCATTCACAAACTCGAGACCTGTCAAATATGCGCGTGCAGCAGCGCTGGGTCCAAGTAGCTCTCGTAGTGTAAGTTTTGTACCTGAGAGAATGTCTTCGAAGTCTATGATTCTCTCATAATTGCTCTTTCGCTCAAATCTAAGTACTAGCATTGCAACGTACGTGCCAAGGCACTTGACAGGGTCGTCTCGCGTGAAGTAGTCTCTCATCCACTCGATATTTAGCTGCATAGCTACTGTAGAGAATATTCTTTGTAATTGCTCAATCAGCATAACTCATGCTATGAAGATGCTTGAGCTGACCATTGGCACGCGTACTATTGTACTACCTGAGATTGAGTTATGCATAGAGTACCTAGCAAAGGAGCATGCTAGGTCTATACTTGTTGAGTTTCCAATTGGCTGGAAATGCGCAGCTTCGCAACTAGCCAAAGCTCTGAGAAATGCACTGAACGCAAAGATATTAGTGTCAGGTAAACCCTGCTGGGGTATATGTGACACGTGTATCCTTCAGGAAAATGTTGATGCTGTTCTTCACGTAGGCCATGTCCTCACTCCTAATCTCTTGAAGGTCTTCTCAAGTAATACAGACATAAGACTAGTGGACTACGACGAGCACTACAGCATATACTCAGTAAATAGTACTAGAACGCTCATAGCACAGTACGCCTACTACCTTCCCGAGCAGGAAGTTCTAAACAGTCTTCTCGAACAACTTAGAACTATCGTAGACAAGGACAACACTGTACTCGCGTATGCTCTGCCTTACCGATTGTACTGCGAAGAACTAGCACAACAACTTGGACTACCCTACAGCCTTGTCACAGGATGCTATCTTCCCCCACTGCATGCTGATAAGCTCGTAGTAGTATCATCAGGATATTTTCATGCACTAACACCACTTCTGCTAGGGTACAACAACGTCCTACTTCTAGATATTGATAGAACAAGGCTAATACCTAGTGAAGATGTTAAAAAAGAATTCACTAGAAGACTCACATTAAAAGTAAATGCACTAATGCGTGCAAAAGAAGGAAAAACAGCCTGCGTATTATTATCAACAAAGCCAGGACAGAAGAGAATAGACGACGCAGAAAAAGCACTAATGGAACTAGAAAATTCTGGAATATCAGCCGACATAGTGATAATTGATGATCTAACAGACGATATCTTGCAATCCCTTGCCTGTGACTTCGCAGTCTCCACAATGTGTCCAAGACTTGGCTTCGACGATCTTGATAGGTTTTCAAAACCAATAATAAACATTAGAGAACTACAGTACGTCCTACATAGCAAAATATCGGAACTAGACTATAGAAAAATAATGCACTAAGACTTCACAACATGTACAACACATAGTCCTGAACCAGGGACCGATACAGTAACAACTTCTCTAGCCTTTCCACTACTCTTAAATACGTTATATATTTTGTCAATCCACTTCCTTTTCTTACCAGCAAATACGGAGATAGTACCACCATTACGAACAATATCTAACAAGCGATTAAGCAAATGCTCAGCAAATAATCTAGGATTCGAGTCAGGACATGGACCTCCATCATGTATCACGTGATCAAAAACGAAATTTAAAATATATGCTAGCCTAACGCCATCGCATAACAATACTTTAACAGAAGACTTCCATAACACATCTTGGAATTCTGACACAGGGTTATCATACAGAGCTATTGCAAGCATGTAGGGATTTATATCACAGGTAATGTACAGACTTGGGTAAGCGTGTGAAAATACGCAATAAACCGTCCTGCCGAGTCCTGTGCCTATCTCAAATATTCGATAATTATCCTTAACAACATCACACCACGATATATAACGACCAACATGAATCATAGATTCAACATCAACAATATTATGTTCGTGAAAACCTAATCCTCCTGTTACATCTTCTATGAATTTAATCTTCTTTTCGAAATTCCAAGTTTTCACTTCTTCTACAAATATTCTACGTGCATAACTCCTAGTCAGAGAGTCAGCATCATCAATATTTCCACTTTTTACAAGTTCAAGTATTTTCAGAATGATTTTTGGGTATAGGAAGGATGCCCCGTTCATGAGGTCGTCAGCTGGTGCCCCGGCCGGGATTTGAACCCGGGACCTGCCGGTCTTCAGCCGGCCGCTCTCCCCGCTGAGCTACCGGGGCTATCTACTGTGAGGCACGGTATTGCTGATTTTTTAAACTTTTTCTCATCTTCTGCATATTTCTGCGAAGTTCCTGAAGATCTGTATTCCATTCTCAGTATGCTCCACCTCAGGATGGAACTGTACAGAATAGACTGGTCGTGATCTATGTTTCATTGCTTGTACACGCACAGTATCACTATGGGCTAGCACCTGAAAGTCAGGTGGTGGCACAGATACCTCCACGTTGTGACTCTCCCATGCGATGAAGCTCTTTCCCATTCCCTTCAGGATATCGTCCTCGTCGTCCACGTATATGACTACTTCTCCAAACTCGGGATTTGATCTACTCAGCTGTCCACCATACATGTAGGCAATTGTGTGATGGCCAAGACATATGCCCAATATGGGCTTCGTGTACTTCAACACATACTCTGGGACATGACCAAGCTTGTCCAAGTCTTCAGGTAGGTTCATCGATCCTCCGCTTATTACTATGCCATCGTACCTTCTCTCAATTTCCTCAACAGGTAGCGTAGGCTTAAACAGCTCTGCCCTGACCCCAATCTCGAGTAGTCTCCTATATATTAGATGATTGTACTGTCCCTCAAAATCTACTACACCTATCGTTAACACGTTACTCAGATTCGAGATACTTTAACAGCTTTCTCACTTTTCGCAATTCTCTCCTCACTAGCTTAAGCTTGAGCAGCGCCTTCTTGAGCTCAGGAAGCGTCACATTACGCATCTTCAACTCTGCAATAAGATCGAGAAGCTCCCTTTCCTGACGTTTCAAGAACTCGAGCTTAGTTCGGAGCCTTCTTCTCTCTCCATCTACGATAAGATCCTTAGTCTTCTTATCATCCTCAAGCTCTATCACACGCCCTAGCAGATGCTCCTCAACTAGCCTCAGCCTATAATCTTCCTCTTCCAGCAACTTCAGTACTTTCTCGTAGTCTACTCCTCCAAGGTACTTACCGTACTTTCTTATGAACTCAAAAAACTCGGACATCACCATTACCAGGCAGATATTCCTAGCCTCTCGAGCACTCTCTGACCAACGTAGTACTCCTCGACACTCTCCGCATCTTCCTCAACAATCTCTGCCTCATTCTCTACCACGCTCTCGAGATGCGTATCCTCGACCTTCACGACATCTCTACTTATTCTCGTGTACCTGTCTCGCAGCATCTCCTCACTATACGCAACTTCCAGCGGGAGCTTCGCAGCTACACTCTCTAGCTCCTCTATGTCCTCTACCTTGCTTATCCTGTCTATTACCTGCTCTTGTCCTTCACGTAGCTCATGCTCTATCAGCGCCAACACGTTCGCGAGTGGCCTCTCCAGCGTCTTCTCCTCTAGTGGCCTCTGTAACAGCAGTGTCGCTCTCTCGTTTCTCACGTACTTACTCGAGTCTGAAAGCTAAATAGGGGCGGTGTTTACTAACGTATACGTATTCTAGACCGAAAGTTTTCTCGTCCTAGGTCCCGCCTGTCCCAGTGCTAGACGTGGATGGTCTGAAACCACCGTTGAACTTCTGCTCGAGGAACTTCCTGAACAGCTCGGTCTTGCCCAGATGTTTGAGATCCTCGTCGTTTATAGAATCGACAAATTCCTGAAACTCGCGCCATAACATCTCATGCGCACGGTCGAACCTGCTCTTGAGCCTGATATGTTTTAGAAGTGCTGTTGAGTTAGTGTAGGATTTTCCACATACAGGACAACGTACCATAGTCCGGGAGTATTTTCGGCAAGTAGGATTTTTAACAATAGCCTACAAAGCTTGCGCAAAGCGATGAAAACTATGTTTAAAAGTTTTTGAAATACCAGTATAGAGTTCGCTAAGTGAAGTCTCATGTCAGCATCCGCACAACAAGTACAGCAGCAGGTGGACTACAGACCACCAATCGTAGTAGTCGTAGGTCACGTAGACGTAGGCAAGACTCTGCTCCTCGACAAGATACGTGGAACAGCAGTAGCCTACAGAGAGCCAGGAATGATCACGCAGCACATTGGTCTATCATTCATACCATGGCCAGCAGTTGAGAAGTTCACTGCTAGACTACTTGACCGATTCAAGCTGCGTGGCAAGATCTGGATCAAGGGCTTCCTGATGGTGGACACGCCAGGCCACGCCGCGTTCTCTAACTTGAGAAAGCGTGGTGGATCAGTCGCGGACATCGCAATACTTGTAATTGACGTGATGAAGGGCTTCGAGGAGCAGACTTACGAGTGTATAACACTCATACAGTCGAGAGGCATACCTTTCGTAGTTGCACTAAACAAGATAGATAGAATATACGGCTGGAAGCCTAATCCAAACGCGCCATTCATCGAGACGATAGAGAAGCAGGACGAGATGGTTCAGGCAAGACTCGAGGAGCTCATGGGAAGAGTGATAGACGAGTTCCTGAAGCTTGGAATAGAGGCCGACAGATATGACAGGATAACAGACTGGACAAGACAGGTACCGATAGTGCCAACAAGCGCTGTGACAGGTGAGGGAATACCTGATCTACTGGTAGTACTTGCTGGTCTAACACAGAGGTTCACTAAGGAGAAGCTCAAGGTCACCTACGGTCCAGGAAAAGGCGTCATAATGGAAGTCAAGGAAGAGAAGGGCTGGGGCACGACAATAGACGTAGTGCTGTACGATGGCGTGATCAGGAAAGGAGACACGATCGTCACGATGGGCCTCAACGGTCCAATAGTGACCAAGGTCAAGATGCTAGTCATGCCAAAGCCTCTCGACGAGATGAGAGATCCTGAGGACAGGTACATGTTCATGCAGGAAGTTCGAGCAGCAGCTGGAGTGAAGATCGTTGCTGAAGGTCTAGAACAAGCACTGCCTGGTGCGCCAGTCTTTGTTGTGCCTGACGAGTCTAAGATCGATGAGTACGTGAAGCTTGTCAGAGAAGAAGTTGAGGAAGTAAAGATTGAGACAGATAGAGAAGGCGTCATAGCGAAAGCGGATACTCTTGGCACGCTTGAGGCAATGTTGCTCTATCTGAAGAGTCAGGGAATCCCCGTCAGGAAAGCTGACATTGGCCCAGTCTCGAGGAGAGACGTCATAGAGGCCTCCATTGTTAGGAAGAAGAACCCACTCTACGGAGTTATTCTAGCATTCAACGTGAAGGTTCCACATGATGTTGAGGTCGAGGCACAGCATCATGACGTGAAGATATTCCGAAGCGAGATCTTGTACAGACTTGTCGAGGACTTCCTGAAGTGGTACAGAGAGGAGAAGCAGAAGCTCATAGAGCGTGAGCTTGACAAGCTCATTAGACCAGGAAAGATCAGGATATTGCCAGGATGTGTGTTCAGGAGAAGTGACCCAGCGATAGTTGGTGTGAGAGTGCTTGAAGGTGTGATAAAGCCAGGTTATCCACTTGTGAGACCTGATGGAAGAGAGATTGGGAGAATAATGCAGATTCAGGATAAGGGTAAGCCAATACCAATGGCGAGAAAAGGTATGGAAGTAGCAATATCGATAAGTGGTCGTGTCATTGTTGGACGACATATAAAGGAGGGAGATGAGCTCTACGTAAATGTTCCTGATGAACATGCTGCAAAGCTACTGACCGAGTTCAGGCAGTACCTATCAGAGGACGAGATAGAGCTGCTTAAGGAGTTTCTGAAACTTAAGAGAAAGTGGAGAGAAGCACAGGAATCAGAGTAACGTAGAGCAAGACGTGAGGAAGATTGAGCTAATAGCTCTGGAGAAGATTCCTGATATAGTTCCAGGAGCGGACTTAGGAGAAGTCATTGTGAATGCATGTAAGATGGAGGGAGTGCAGTTACAGGATGGTGATGTTGTAGTGATATCGAGCAAGATTGTGTCAAAGGCCGAGGGACGTATAGTGGATTTGGAAAGTGTTAAACCAAGTGAGAAGGCTCGAGAATTAGCAAAGATCACGGAGCTTGATGAGAGAGTTGTCGAGCTCATACTTAGGGAAGGCGAGGTTCTGAAGACTAAGAAGGGTCTCATTATAACACTTGTTAGATCTGTTGTCTGTGGTAATTCAGGTATAGACTTCTCGAATGTTGATGGTTCAGGGAGAAGAGTATGCCTTCTTCCCGAGGATCCTGATGAGTCTGCGCGAAGAATTAGGGAAAGAATAAGGGAACTGACGGGTAGAGATGTTGCTGTTCTGATAGTAGATACTTGTGGAAGACCATTCAGGAGAGGAGTTGTTAACTTTGTTATTGGTCTATCAGGAATGAACCCATTCAGAAGTTACGTAGGGAAGAGAGATAGGTATGGCTACACTATGAGTAAGACCGTTGTCTGCATTGCTGATGAGATAGCGGCAGCAGCAGAGCTAGTCATGGGACAGGGAGATGAAGGTAGGCCAGTAGTAATTGTGCGAGGAGTAGAGTACGAGAAGTGCGAGACCTGTACTTCTCGTGATATACTTATGCCAAAAGATGAGTGGCTCTTTAGGTAAATCAGCACCGGGATAAGTCATCAGCTATCAGTAAGAAGGGCGCGCTCATCACTGTGTGAAGTATGGCATCTCGATTCTACTTATCCGAAGGGCGAAAAATAAAGATAGTTTACGTGAAGGAGCCTACGCAGCTCACGCATCTAGTAGTGGCTATTGATAAGGATGATAAGAAGATTGTTGCAACATTTATAACAGATGGGGAGGTAAGTACACAAGGATGCAAAGATACTGGAAATGTAACTCACGAGGTTTTACAAGTTAGAAACTTTGGGTACATAATAATAATAGACCACTGGCTAGAAGGGCCAATCATTGTAACAACATCACAAGATGCATACAAGAACTTTATTCAAGCATTTACATGTCTAGGCTATAGAATTGATAAAGAAAAGAAGGGAGTAGATTACGAATATGTAATACTAACTAGAGATTAGACGAAGTTCCTCTACTACACGTAGAACCTCGCGAGCACTCTTGAGCGTTGGAACACCTTCAGGAACTTCACCTGTCTTAACTATTCTAATGAATGTCCTATCTTCCTTCTTCAGAGGCTCCTCACCCTTCAATTTTTCTATAACATAAGTCCCATCGCCTCTCTTAGTATACACAGTCAAGGCATCAGTATCTCCTCTAACAAACATCTCATCACCAATAAGTTCAATTTCCCTAACCTTTGCTAGAGAAAGACCGTCAACATGTATATGACATAGTGCACTATTAGCTTCGAGAACTGCTATAACAACATCATCCTCGTAAAGTCTCTTAACAAATCCTGACTTGACTTGCACATGCATTGTATCAGTAATATACATGCATAGGTCAATATCGTGAACAGCAAGATCCAGAAGAATGCTATACTTACGCATATGTTGAGGTCTTCTCGATAATCTACGAGAAACAACATAGAAAACCTTAGTCTTAGAGTAGATCTCTCTTAACCTCTCTGCAACAGGATTAAATCTCATTATATAGCCAGGCATAGCAAAAACGCCCTTAGATTCTGATACTCTTATAAGATCATCAAGTTCTCTAACACTTGTAGCGACAGGCTTCTCAATTAAAACATGCACACCAGCAGATAAAAGTTCACGAGATACACTATAGAGATATTCTATTGGAACAGCTACAACAGCAGCATCAACAAGCTTAGAAAACTCATCAACACTACTAACAACATGTGGAATACGAAACTCTGAGGCTATTTCACGAGCACGCTCAACATTCACATCACACACAGCACACAACTCAACAAGACCCTCAACCTCAAGTTCCTTAAGAACACGAACATGATTTCTACCCCATCTTCCAACACCAACAACCCCAACCCTAACTCTTGTCACGTATCACATCCCCACAATCTAAGATACTTAGGATTCTCGGTCAGAAAGCAAACAGGACTCATAAAGCAGGAGCGAGATTGCAGACATGTAGGGACAGGTATGCAAGGATATTATAATTAACTTTTATCGGACACATATTGTGGTTAACATATGAGCTTTGGAATAAAATTATGTGATATAGGTTGGTATTCTTGAACTGTGTTACGGTGTAAGAAGTCCTGAAGAGTTTTGGCGCCGGGGGTGGGATTTGAACCCACGCCCCCTGTACGGGGACGGGATCTCAAGTCCCGCGCCTTGGGCCAGGCTCGGCCACCCCGGCTTAGCTTCGCGTTTTTGAGTTTTGCGGGTCTTTTTATGTTTTTCTTATCGCATTAAGGCTCTGTGTATTAGCATTAGTGTTGAAGCTCTTGATACTAGCATTGTCTGTAGTTGTTCTGCTCCGTCTGAGGCGTACCTATATGCTAAATATAGTGCTAACATCAGTATATAATACGTGAGCCACACTAGGTAGTATACTAGTTCTCTAATTTGCTCATAGTTACTTTTCCACCATCTCATCTCTGTACACTCATCTATCTCTAGACTTAGCACATCTATTGAACTGAGAGCACGCACATTTCTAGCACACTCGATTTCAAGCTCCTTTAACTTATTTAGTAGTTCTTCGAATTTCCTATCTTTTACTATGTTTTCAAATGTTGCCAGGAGTCTAGTTACTGACTCGACAATTTTGTTAAACTCGTCTAATATCTTATCAACAAGCCTATGAAGATTCCTGTTCTTCTGTTCATGTTCTCTGTATTTGCTAATTAGTTCGTGCATTGCTCTGAATAATCCATCTACCGACTTCTCGACTTTTATATCAAATTTTCTGAGTATGAAATCTAGGTTATTTAGTATGTTCTCTATACAGAATTGGTAGTCTTTTAGTGCTTTAGTAGCCATCGCTTCTCAATAATTAGCGAGAACTTATAGTAATAACTTCTCGACAAGCTTCAGGTAGACCTTTGTTACCGTTAGTACATCTCTTATACTTACATACTCATCTGCCTGATGCGCACACGACACATCTCCAGGACCATAAGTCACTGCTTGACAACCCTTGACCTGGTAGTATCTTGTGTCTAATCCGCCTGTGCATACTACCTTTCTAACATTCTGAATACATGTCACTTCCCTGATGGCGTTCTCGAGCTTCTTCACAATATCGGCGTCAGGACTTGTAACTGCGGGTGGAGATTTCTGAAGTATCTTAACGTTTATTGTTATGTTCATCGAGGATGCTCTAGAGTAGAGATAGTCTACGAGCTCCTTCTCTACCTGATCAACATTCTCCTCCGGGATTACTCTCCTATCTATAGAGAAGGCGAAGACTCCAGGCACTACATTTACCTTGCCTGCACTTCTGACATCACCTCCAAACGTTATTGTTGCCCTATTTCCACCCTCAATATCATACTCGTACGAGCTTACTCTCTCCTCGGTCTTTCTCTTGAGCTCGTCAATTATTGCAGCAGCAAACTTCACACCTAGCTCAAATGCATTTACTCCAAGCCATGGCGTAGCTGCATGTGCTTGCTTTCCAAGGACTTCCACCATTAGCCATACAAGACCTTTGTTTCCAATCACAATCTTGTCAAGACCTGTTGGCTCTGCAACTACGACGTAGTCTGGACGTATGTTCATCACATTCACGAGGTAGCCAGTACCTGTTGCCCCACCAATCTCCTCATCAGGAACAAGAGCAATCTCGACCGTGCCATTCAGCTTATTCTCAATCTTTGTCAATAACTTAAGTGCCAGAAGTATGGATACTATGCCACCCTTCATGTCGCAGGCTCCTCTCCCATACACCTTATCGTCGATGACCTTGGGGTCAAAGGGCTTGCACACAGTCCATCCTGTTCCTGCAGGAACAACATCGTAGTGACCATTGAAGTGTAGCGTAGGTCCTTTTCCTGTCCCTATTTTTGCAATGAGGATAAAGCGAAGAAAATCAACATACTCAGGAATGTGCTGTATCACATAGTCACGAGGTACCTGAACGATCTCGCATCTTATACCCCAGGACGATAGTAGTTCAGCAACTTTTCTACAGAACTCGTGATAGCGATCACCTGGTGGATTAACTGTTGGTATTCTTATGAGATCACAAAGTATGCTAGCTGCCTCATCACGCAGCTCATCTACTTTGTTAATGATTTCCTGTACTGACATGACTAAATGATGACTAGGCTCGGGTACTTATCGTCTCTGTCTCAGCAGTAGCTCAAGTGCCTTGACTGCGTAGTACTGCTCGTCAGTTATCGATATGTCAGGATTTGCCTCACTAACGATCCTGAACGCGTCCTCAGTACTGTACCCTCTATAGACTAAGAATGCTGCTAGGACAGTAGGAGTCCTACCCATACCCCCTACGCAGTGCACGTACGTCCTGATTCCTCGCCTATCATTCTCATCTAGAAGCATCGCGAGCTTCAGTAGACTATCCTCGTCAGGTGCATGACCATCCATTGTAGGACAGCGAACAAGCATGATCCCCAACTTTCTGAGCAGCTCAGTGACCTGTCTCTCACTTAGTCTA
>Ga0256834_1001179_pt1 | contig 18166 bp, 18 predicted proteins | sample 4281140metaG_FD_190536 | JGI IMG/M metagenome (GOLD analysis project Ga0256834, IMG submission 190536) | Hydrothermal vent microbial communities from East Pacific Rise, Pacific Ocean - 4281-140 | ecosystem: Environmental > Aquatic > Marine > Hydrothermal vents | place: Pacific Ocean: East...
CCGCACGCACTGCCTACCGATGTGGTTCTCAAGGGCGGGGATCTGCTGCTGGTAGATGCCGGCATAAAGTATCGAAGATACTGCTCGGACAGGACGAGGACGATCTTCGTGAAAGAGGGGATGGCTTTCAAAGAGGAGCAGAGCTTTGCATCTTCGAAGATCCAGAAAGCGTACGATCTCGTCAGAAAAGCCCATGACAGGGCGATAGAGAGCGCAAGAGCGGGGATGACCGGAGCGCAGATAGATCGTCTGGCGCGAGAAGTTATCGAAAACGGTGGAATGGGGGAGTACTTTGTCCACTCCACCGGTCACGGTGTCGGACTCGACATCCATGAGATGCCCTATATTTCGGCACGCAGCGATACTGTAGTGGAGGACGGTATGGTCTTTACTATCGAACCGGGTATATATGTACCGGGTGAGTTCGGGATTCGTATCGAGGATATGGTCGTCATCCTTGACGGAAGGGCTGAAATTTTGTGAGAGTGCGGATCGACTCGAAAAGAGCGCTTCTTTTTAAAAGGGATTTTCCGAAATGCTTCAAGAGCACCGCAATGGCGCATCGCGCACTTATAGGTATCGGGGGCAACGTGGGCGATGTGGAAGATCGCTTTTTGAAGCTGTTGCGCCATTTTGTACGCTCGTCGGTACTGAGCCCTCTGCAAAGCGCTCCGCTTTTTGAAAATCCGCCGTTCGGATATACGGATCAGCCCGATTTTTTAAATTCGCTCATACTTGTGCAGACCAGGCTGGATCCCCACTCGCTGTTGCGGTATCTGCTTTGGGTAGAGAAGCGTTTCGGGCGAAAAAGGAGCTTCCCCAACGCTCCCAGAACGCTCGATTTGGATATAATATTTTTTGACAACCTGCGACTCGGGAGCAGACGACTAAGGCTGCCTCATCCCCATTTCGCGGAACGTGACTCTGTAATGATACCGCTAAGCTTCATGACAAGAAAGCGGAGAGGTCCGGAATCTTTTTGGCGGAGGAGCGGCCGTAAGCGTTGTTTAAGGCGCATAGAGGCACAGCCGAAGGGACTCTTTGCCGATATGCCGGAAGCTGTTGAGTTTCTCGATCTTCGAAGAAGATCATCCTGAAAGCGGATGCTTTCAAAGCTTTAGGGGGGGTGCAGGGGTGAGGCCCGTGAAGTGAAACAGACTTGTGTCTGTTTCATAGGGTCGGAACCGGAGGCGATGTGCAAGGCAGCGTCGCAGGCAGTCCCCGCCGGTTCATAGGCTTTGTCGATCTTCGAAGAAGATCTCTTGAAAGCGGATGCTTTCAAAGCTTTAGGGGGGTGCAGGGGTGAGACCCGTGAAGCGAAACAGACCTGCGTCTGTTTCATAGGGTCGGAACCGGAGGCGATGTGCAAAGCAGCGTCGCAGGCAGTCCCCGCCGGTTCATAGGCTTTGTCGATCTTCGAAGAAGATCTCTTGAAAGCGGATGCTTTCAAAGCTTTAGGGGGGTGCAGGGGACGGGCAGTCCCCGCCACTCGACGGGCTTTGCCCGTCGAGTGCGTCAAATAAATGAAGGAGCAGTCTGGATGAAATTGATGACTTTTACGGCACCGACACCGGCTCAGGCGTTAAAAGCGGCACAGCTGGAGTGCGGTGAGGATGCCCTTGTCGTCAGTACCAAACAGATACGCAAAAAGAGTCTTACGCAGCCGGCTCTGTATGAAGTCGTGGTAGCGATAGAAGACAACCCGCCCGCAAAGAGCAAAAAGGATACCAGGAGGGTGCGGCCCTCTTCGGAAAAAGAGAGCGAGCCAAAAAGATCTGCAAGCAAAGAGAGCGACGACGAGGTTCTTTTGAATATCTCCGAAGCGGCGCGCCAGATATCCCAAATAGCCAACGTGGCATCTGTGAGCCGGCGTCCGAAGGTGCATGTGGAGGTCGAGGAGGAGAGTCCGTCGCGCGGAAGCGGAGTGGAGATCGACGAGCTCAAGGCGATAAAAGGTGAACTTCTAAAGCTATCCGACAAGGTCAAACTCATCCAGAATATGGTCTGGGAAGAGAAGAGACCTGCAGGATCCGGTACGGTACCGCCGGAGTTTGCGGAGATCTATCGAATCGCTAAAAACAGCGGAATGGATCCTGTGCATCTGGATGAGATCATGCGTCTTACTCTCGAGCATATGCCTCTTCAGATGCGCTCCTCCACAAAAACGGTACGGCGTTACTTTAAAACTCTGCTCAGAAAGATGGTACCGGTCAGAATAGAGAGGGAGCTTGTTCCGCCGCAAAAGCGTATTATGATGCTCGTGGGTCCGACCGGTGTCGGAAAAACAACGACGCTGGCGAAGCTTGCCGCAAGATATGCCTATATGATGGAGAAGAAGTATAAAGTAGGTATCATAACGCTGGATACCTATCGTATAGGTGCCGTCGAGCAGCTTATGCAGTATGCCAAGATGATGCGAATCGGAATAGAGGCGGTCGTCGATCCGCCGGAGTTCATAACGGCTCTTCAGACTTTGCAGCATATGGATATCATACTGATCGATACGGTTGGAAGCAGCCAGTATGACAAGCAGAAGATAGAAAAGCTCCAGCAGTTTCTATCTACACATACCGACGTCGGTATAGATGTGAGTCTCGTTATGGGAGCACCTACGAAGCTCGAGGATCTAAGGGCGATCTACAATAACTTCTCGTTGCTTGGTATAGATACGCTGATCTTTACCAAACTCGATGAAACCAGAGGTTTCGGGAATATCTTTTCTCTTGTATACGAGACGGAAAAGCCGGTCAGCTATCTCTCTACGGGACAGGAGGTTCCGGACGACCTGATGTGTGCGGACAGTGACTATCTGGTAGAATGTCTCATGGAATCTATGGCCAGGAAGGAGGGGCGATGAGTACCCAGGCGAGCAAGCTTCAGGCTCTAATGGATTCCCACCGCACCCAAAACGGCGCAACGAGGGTGATCGCCGTAACGAGCGGAAAGGGTGGAGTCGGCAAGAGTACCCTGAGCGCCAATATCTCCTATGTACTGGCATCGCGCGGTTTCAAAGTGGGACTTATGGATGCCGACATCGGTCTGGCCAATCTGGATGTCATGTTCAATGTGCGGGCGGAGAGAAATATTCTTCATGTTCTAAAAGGGGAGGCAAGGTTCGAAGATATCGTAGTGAGGCTGGAAGAGAACCTTTTTCTGATCCCGGGCGAGAGCGGGGACGAGATACTGAAGTTTTCCGACGCCACTATCGTAAGCCGTTTTATAGACGAATCGCAGGCGCTGGAGGGGCTCGATTTTTTGATAATCGACACCGGAGCCGGAATCGGTGATACTATACAGATGTTTTTGCGTGCGGCGGATGAAGTGGTGGTGGTTACGGTTCCCGATCCGGCGGCCATAACGGACGCCTACGCTATGGTAAAGGTGATAAGCAAGATAAAAAGCGATCTTTCGATGGTGGTGAATCAGGTTCGCAACTCAAGGGAGGGGATGAAGATATTCGATACCATCAAGAAGGTGGCACAGGGTAACATAGGCGAAGATCTGAATCTCAGGATGCTTGGAAGCGTAAGGTCCGATGCGAGTGTCGCAAGGAGCGTAAAACAGCGCCTTCTGGTATGCAAGGAGCTTGCCAATATAGCTCCGGCGGCGGATATAGAAGCTATCGCCGCAGCTTTGGCGGACAAAAAGGAACACAAAATGCTTGAGAGCGGGAAAGAGGGCGGAATCGGCACCTTTTTCAAGAAGCTGTTGGGTCAGTTTTAGCAAGGATGGTGAATGCGTGAGAGCAACTTTATCGCTTTTTGGGTGGTCAGCGGTTTTTTTATCGGATTGATGGCCGCCTTTGTCGGAGCGGACGGGGTGACTGGTGTACTCTCCGTTGTATTCTCGGTGACACTCTTTTTCTACCTGCTCGCGCATGTGAGTGTGGCGCTTTTTGTACGTTTTATGGAGTTCGGCAAGGTCCACTTCGAAAAAGAGGAGTATGACCGGAAGCTCGACTACTTTTATAACCAGCTGCTTCAGCGTGAAAAGGAGCTGGAGATGAATTACGCATACATTTCCAAAGATGAAACGATAGAACAAGGTATGAAAAAGGATGGGGACAGGTGATGGTTGAGGGATACGATGCACATATTCGCCACTATCAGGATGAGATGGCGGTAAAATATCTACCTGCGGTAAAAGCTATGGCCTACAGGCTCAAAGAGCGACTTCCGCGTTCGGTCGAGTTTGATGATCTGGTCAGCATAGGTGCCGAAGAGCTGATCAAACTGGCCAGGCGCTACGACAAGGAGCAGAACGACTCCTTCTGGGGTTATGCAAAAAGCCGTGTCTACGGCTCGATGCTCGATTATCTGCGCTCTTTGGATATCGTCAGTCGCGCCAACAGAAAGCTGATAAAGCAGATTGACGAAATCATATCCCAATATATGGACGAGTACGGTGTGGAGCCTGAAAACGCCTATATAGCAGAAATTCTGCAAGAAGACGAGCAGAAGATAAAGGATGCCAGACGCGTCGCGGCTATCTACAACGTGATGCCGTTGCACGATCAGCTCGAGAGCGATGAAAAGGACGCTTTTTCTACGATAGAGCAGGAGGAGCTGATAGAGAAGATCATGGATGTGCTGAAGACGATGTCCGAGCGCGATCAGATGATTATCCAGATGTACTATTTCGAAGAGCTCACCTATAAAGAGATCTCCGAAATTCTCGATATCACGCCTTCGAGAATATCGCAGGTGCACAAGAGGGTCATAACAAAAGTGAGAGACAGCATAGGATGAGGTTATGGCAGATATTCTAAGCCAGGAAGAGATCGATGCGCTGCTCGAAGCGGTGGAAGATGAAGGTACCCCCGAAGCTCTGGAGAGCGAAGAGGAGGTATTCGACCAGCGTCAGATCACGCTGTACGACTTCAAACGTCCCAATCGCGTAAGCAAGGAGCAGTTGCGCGCTTTCAGGGGTATCCACGACAAGATGGCCCGCTCTCTCGCCTCCCAGATCTCGTCGGTCATGCGGTCGATAGTGGAGATTCAGCTTCACTCGGTGGACCAGATGACATACGGCGAGTTTTTGATGAGTCTACCGAGCCCTACCAGCTTCAATGTCTTTTCCATGAAGCCGCTCGACGGCAGCGGTATTTTGGAGATCAACCCCTCCATAGCCTTTCCGATGGTGGATCGTCTTTTGGGAGGCGCCGGAGAGCCGTACGAGACTACACGTGAATTTACGGATATAGAACTCAATCTGATGGATTCGATTCTTCGTATCATCATGGGAACTCTCAAGGAGGCGTGGGCCCCGGTCATAGAGCTCTATCCAAACGTCGAGTCGAAAGAGTCGAGTCCAAACGTTATTCAGATAGTCGCTCAAAACGAGATCGTAGTGATGGTCGTGATGGAGATCGTAATCGGCCACTCCAGCGGAATGATGAATATATGCTATCCGGTCATCACTCTCGAATCGATTCTGAACAAACTCGGCAGTCGTGACTTCATGCTGACGGAGACCAGCGCCAAAAAGAGCAGAAACAAAGAGCTCAAGGCGCTGGTAGGAGGTGCGAGGGTGAATGTGAGCGCATATCTGGGAGAGGCCGAGCTTACACTAAAAGAGCTGCTCTCCTTGAAAGAGGGGGATATTCTCAGGCTCGATCGTCCGGCGGACGATACGGCTGTCGTAAATGCGGACGGAAAGGATCGCTTCATTGGCAGAATCGGGCTCAGAAGATTTAGAAAGTCGCTGGAAATATGCGAGCTTATTATCAACGAAAAAGATGAGGTAAAAGAGATTTTGCAGCAGATTGAAAACGAAAGACGTCTCAAGCTGGCCAATACACTGAAAGAGGAGGTGGCGAATGGCTGACTGGATAGAGTTGCTGGCCAGTGAGACGGCCGCCACCATCGAGGGTTTGACCGGACAGCGCCCCGAAGTCTCTTTCAAGAATCGCGAAGAGGTTACTGACATATCAAACGTCATAGCTCCTATGTCTATAGTGACCATAGATGTCAGCGGCGATATTTCGGGTAAGATGGCCGTGGCGATTTCGCCCATGATAGGTACCGCCCTTTCGGATATGATGCTTGGAGGCGAAGGCGAGAGCAAGCAGGAGATGGATCCGGACGACCTCGATGCGGTAAAAGAGATCGTATCGAATATATTCGGCGGCCTATCTACCGCCATGAAAGCTCAAAAAGAGTTTCCGGATCTAAACTTTTCGGTTAGTGACATACACTTTTACAAAGAGGGCGAAGATATAGATCTAAGCGGCTATTCCACGCTGCTTGCATACAATTTTTCACTTGGCGTGATAAACGGCATATTCATGACTCTTCTGGATGAGAGTCTCTCTTCACTCGTCGATTCGGACGATGGAGGCAATGCGGGAGATACCGCTCCTTCCGGCAAGGAAGCGGCCTCGTCCGACTCTTCGGCTGCCATCCCCGCCGATCATCCGGAAATGAAGAATATCGGTCTGATTCTCGATGTGAAGCTTCCCTTGAGAGTGCGCATAGGAAGCAAGAAGATGCTGCTAAAGGATGTACTCTCCATGGATATAGGCTCTGTAATAGAGCTTGACCAGCTTGCCAACGATCCTCTTGAAATACTTGTCGACGACAAAGTTGTAGCCTATGGAGAAGTGGTTATAGTCGATGGAAACTTCGGAGTTCAAATTACCCATATAGGCTCCAAGCGCGAAAGACTCGAGAAACTCAAAGGCTGACCTTAAGCGTTTTTGAAGCGGCGCAGTAATAATATTAGATAAAATTATACAATGCCTGAATCGTAGGCATGAATCGATCAGGGGACCGTTCAGTCGGGTGTGCGGATTTCTACGTAAGTGACTATTTGGTGTCCATATGTCGCGGTTCGTTTGGATCGCTACCCATAAGAAGGAGACAATAGTGAAAAAAAAGGTTCTGGTCGGTATGAGCGGTGGCGTAGACTCCACCGTTACCGCCAAACTTCTGCTCGATGAGGGGTACGAAGTGGAGGGAGTCTATATGAAACTCCACGACAAGCCCGGATACCACGAAGCCAATTTCGCGAAAGTGGAGCATGTAGCAGGGTATCTTGGAATCAAGGTTTCGATGCTCGACTTGTCGAAAGATTTCGATGAAGCGGTATACAGACCTTTCATAGAGGGCTACAAGCAGGGGCTGACGCCGAATCCTTGCGCAAACTGCAACAGGCTCATAAAGTTCGGAAAGATGATGGAGTATGCCGACAGCATAGGAGCCGACTATATGGCGACAGGTCACTATGTACGTCACGACGGAGAGTATATAATAGAAGCCGAAGACGAGACCAAGGATCAGAGCTATTTTCTGTTCGATATCGATAAGAGGATCATTCCTCGTCTCATCTTTCCTCTTGGAGAGTGGAGAAAAGAGGATGTAAAAAAGTACGCTTCGAAAATAGAAGCTCTCAAAAGTTTCGCGACCCAGAAGGAGTCGAGCGAAATCTGCTTCGTAGAGACCACCTATATAGATATTCTCAAGCAGCATACAGAGGTGGAGATGCCGGGAGAGGTTCTCGATACCGAGGGGAATGTCATTGGCCACCACAAGGGCTATATGCACTATACGATAGGCAAACGCAGAGGCTTTTTCGTACGAGGCGCGCACGAGCCGCACTACGTAAAGGAGATCAGACCGGAAACAAACCAGATAGTCGTATCGCGTCATGCGGATCTCGAGGTACGGCGAATCGCTCTAAAGAGGGTCAATCTGATGGATTCGAAAAAGAGCTTCCGGTGCGATGTCAAGGTGCGCTATCGAACCAAAAGGGTTCCATGCAGAGTCGAAGTTACAGAAAGCGGAGGAGCCGTAGTGGAACTGGATGAACCGGTATTTGGAGTTGCCGCGGGTCAGGCGGCCGTTTTTTATGACGGAAAGCGTCTTTTGGGCGGAGGATGGATAACGAAATAGATATAATCGCTATTTAAGAAAAATAGAGATATTATTCCATCCTGCATCTTTCGGGGTGTAGCGCAGCCTGGTAGCGCGCCTCGTTCGGGACGAGGAGGTCGAAGGTTCGAATCCTTTCACCCCGACCATCGTTTTTGCCTACACAAGAGTTTTGTATATAAAAAGTAGTATAACTTCTTAACCGGTTCGCCGGACGGCTCACAGCGGCTTTTCTGTTGAAACCCTTCCTTCTGCCATCGTATTGAATCACCGATGAGCTTCGTATCGAGTGAGTCGACACTCTTCACGATATAGCACTGTATATAAGTTTTTCTACTCTCAGGATATCCTCTTTTTTGCACTTTTTATTGTTTGTCGGTCCCGAAAATATATAAGAATCAAACTTTTTTATCTGTCGGTCAACTTCTTTCATCTAAAATATGAACCATCATTCACCGAAAGGTTGTTCATGAAAAAGAGTCTGATTTTTTTCTTTCCGTTGATCCTTTTCGGTCACGATATATGGATAGAAAAAAAGGGGCAGGAGTATCGGCTCGAGTACGGCCATCTTTACCTGACACCTGAACACGGCGGCAAGAAGAGCATAGAGTACGACCCTGAAAAAATAGAAGAGATCGTTTGTAAAAGCGGGGAAGAGGTCAAAGAGATTGAAGCTCCCCGCACTTATCCTGTTGTAATAGACAGCAGGTGCGACGAGATTTTTGTATTTATGGACAACGGCTATTTCACGAAGACGCCTTACGGTACTAAAAATCTTCCCAAAAACGAAGTCAGGATGGCTCTTGAGAGCTGGAAGAGTATTGAAAGCGTAAAGAGGATAGAGAAAAACTCCAAAGAGCCGATCGGAAAAGGTCTGGAGATAGTTCTGCTCAACGATGTGAAAAAGGTTGGGGACAAAGCGAGGCTGCTTCTGCTTTTTGACGGCAGGCCGGTAGAAGGAGCCGTCGTGGCATATGGGGACAACCCAAGAGGTATGAGCGGCAGTGACGGAAGGGTAAATATAAAAATCAGAAGAGAGGGGCTTCAAAATATCAAAGCGACAATGAGAAAGGGATGTGACGACGACAGATGTGACGAAATCGTTTATACGACAACGCTCAACATAGAGGTCGATAGATGAAAAGAGTATTGATTCTGTCACTTTTTGCACTATCGCTTTTTGCACACGATCTGCACCATGAAGTTCATAATCGAAAAGCTGTCGTGGTTACGTTCTCTTTTGGAGGAGAGAGTGACTTTTCATACCAGCCATATGAAGTATACGCGCCAAAAAGCGACATACCTTTTTCGGTAGGCAGGAGCGACAAACTATCGAGGGTAGTGTTCGTACCGGACAGAGAGGGAGAGTGGAGAGTGAAAATCGTGAGTGAAGACGGACATGGCGCGCAAATCGGTGTCACAGTGGACAATGCGGCCGTTGTGAAGGGGTATTCGCAGAGCTTTTTTGAAAAGTTCCAAAAGATTTTTGCAGGAGTTGCGTTGATTTTTGGAATATTTGGAGTTTTAACCATGATAAAAAGGAGGAGTAATTGAAAAAGCTTTTGGTATCTACCGCATTGAGTGCGATTTCGCTTTTTGCGCATCATGGAGTCGCTTCGCCCGGAGTTGTAGGACTCGAGGGACCGGGAGCGCCTGTCGAGACTACGAGCTCCGCGACACTGCCTGAAGGAAAGTTTCTGGCCTATATGAAGCTCGATTACGCTTCGTATGAAAAGTTCACACCGGTAATAGATGAAGAGACAGATGAGAGTTATTACTGGATGTATGGGCTTGGGTATGGATTTACGTCATATTTCAGCGGATATGTTTTTTCGCCTTACTATACAAAAAGGCTTGAAAACTCGGAGGAGACAAGCGGCTTTCACGATATTAATCTCATGGGTGTGGTAGGGTTCAAATATGATGAAGGCTTTATGCTCGTACCCGCCGGTGAAAGTCTCGACGATCTTGAAGAGTGGCATTTTACGGCTTTTTTGAACATCTCTTTGCCTACCGGGAACAGTGAGCTGAAGAAAGCCGACGGCACCCTCTATGACGCCGGTATGCAGCTTAGTTTCGGAGGACCTTCTTTCATGGCCGGAGTGAGTGCGACAAGATGGTTCGGAAACGAGTGGACATTCGTGGCCGACTCGTCATACAACACTTTTACGGAGCACACATACAGTGACGGAACGAGAGTGAAGTTTGCCGACGAGATCAGAGTCAACACCGCCTTGACATACAGACTTTATGTAAATACGAAAAAGAGGCTGAGAATAGATACGAATCTCGAAGCCAATTACCTGCATCTCGGACGTGATGAAGAAAACGGTATACCGCAGAAGGCTACAGGCGGAGATATTTTGTACAATACGGCCGGCTTCAGGATCTTTTACAACAATGTCAGTGCGGCGCTCGGGCTGAAAGTTCCCGTATGGACCCGGCTCAACGAAGAGGATTTGCAGCAGGGCAGCGAAGGAAAAGAGAAGTACAGGGTGATATTCAGTTTCTCTTCTCTCTTTTAGGAGGATATATGCATATACCTGACGGTTTCATTTCGCCGGTTACCTATATCCCCGCATATGTTGCGACGGTTGCGTTGTGGTATGCGGCTTTCGGCGAGACGAAGCTCGAGAGTGAAAGAGTCTCGTTCCTGGCGGCTCTTTCGGCTCTGAGCTTCGTTTTGATGATGATTGCCATACCTCTTCCCGGAGGAACGTCGGCACACCTGAGCGGTGTCGCTCTGCTGAGCATAGTATTCGGTCCCTGGCTCGGGTTTGCGGCCGTATCCGTCGTAGTGGTCATAGAGGCTCTCTTTTTCGGCGAAGGCGGAGTGACCACTCTGGGGATAAACGCTTTCGCTATCGGCTTTATAGGCTCTTTCAGCGCATATTATATCTACAGATTTTTGAAAGATGTGAATGAAAAAGCGGCACTCTTTCTTGCCGGCTGGTTCGGAATGAACATGCCGGCACTTTTCCTTGCCGTTGTATTGGGATTGCAGCCTCTTGTAGCGTCGGTGGAGGGGAAGCCGCTCTTTTTTCCGTTCGATATCGAAACGACTCTTACGGCATTGATGATACCCCATGCGCTGATAGGTATCGCGGAGGGGGTGGTCACTCTTTTTCTATACAGGTTTTTAAGGGAGAACTTCAGGGTGGTTTTCGATGAAAGATAGGGTGATCTTTTTCTTATATCTGGCCTCTCTTCTCGTTTTTACATCCATACACGACGAGATTTTGCTTCTTTGTGCTCTGATTGTGCTTTTTCTCTTTTCAGGAGACAGCCTTGTATATTTGCTTAAAAGGACACTCAAATCGATCGTCGCCTTTACTTCGGTTGTATCTGTGTCGTACCTTGCAGCCGGTTTTTTCCAAGCCGTAGAGTACGATTTTTTGATTCTTTTCAACATCAGAGTCTTTCTTCTGACATATATGACCTTCTTTGTTTTCGAGAGGATAAATATATTCAAGGCGCTATCTTTTTCAAAAAGGCTCTCTTGGCTGGTTGCACTATCTTTTTCCCAGATAAATATATACAGAAGAAGTTTTCTGGAGTTTTGGATGGGGCTGATGTCGAGGCAGCCTGTTTTGAGCTATGCCAATTGGCTCAAGTCCGTAAAATCGGTCACCCTCTTTTTTATGAACAAGACGCTATACAGCAGTCGCGACATTTCAGCGGGTATGAAGAGCAGAGGATTTTTTGATGATTGAAGTTGAAAACCTCTATTTCGACTATACCGACTTCAAGGGAGAAAAAATAGAGCTTCTCAAAGATATCTCTTTCAAAATAGAGAGCAAAGAGAGAGTAGTGCTTCTGGGAGTGAACGGAAGCGGGAAGTCCACCCTTCTTAAAATCCTCAACGCTCTCGTTTTTCCAAAAAGGGGCAGCTATATCTATAAAGGCATGCGAATAAGAAAAAGGGGCTTCAAAAAGATTTCACGCAGTTTCAGAAAAGATATCTCTTTTTTGATGCAAGATCCCAATATGCTGCTTTTCAACGCAACGGTCAGGGAGGAGATCGAGTTTGGTCTAAGAGAGTTCGGCTTCGATGATATCGAAAAAAGAGTTGAAGAGACGGCAAAGAGATTCGGACTGGAAAAATATCTGGAGACTCCGCCTTTTTATTTGAGCGGAGGAGAAAAACAGAGAGTGGCTCTCGCTTCGCTCGTTGCGATAGAGCCTGAAGTACTCTTGATGGATGAGCCTTCGGCAAACCTCGATCCTCCGACTACCGAATGGTTGATGGATCTGCTAAGAGAGCTCGATATTACCACCGTCATATCCACACACAATCTCGCTCTCGCGCAAAAGTTCGGAGATAGAGCTCTGGTGCTTTCCGATAATCATACACTACTGTTCGACGGGCTTTTGAAGGAGTTTTTGAAAAACGAGGAGTTGATGGGGGAGGCGAAGCTTCTTCATCGGTACGGGTAGTGACGCAGCGGCCAGGCATATTTGAATACTCACGATTCGCCCAAACCGTACTCGTGATCCGTTTTTGCGGTCTTAATCTCTGCCTTTTGAAGATTTGGATATAATTGCGCCAATTTTATGGTGAAGGTATTACGAATATGCGTGGATATAAGATTTTTGCGGGAACAGCTTCGGAGTCGTTTGCCGCAGAGGTGAGCAAATATCTCGACGCACCGCTCGGCGGTGCCAACATAAGCCGTTTCAGTGACGGAGAGATCGGGTGTCAGATCAGCGAGAGCGTAAGAGGGCGCGATGTCTTTATCGTTCAGTCTACCGGTGCTCCGTCAAACGACAACCTGATGGAACTACTCATCATGACGGATGCGCTGCGAAGAAGTTCTGCGCGCTCGATTACGGCGGTGGTCCCCTATTTCGGCTACGCGAGACAGGATCGCAAAGCGGCTCCGAGGGTTCCGATCACTGCGAAACTGGTCGCCAACCTTATCCAGACCGCTGGAGTGGATCGTGTCGTCACGATGGACCTGCATGCCGGGCAGATCCAGGGATTTTTCGATATCCCTGTGGACAATCTTTACGGTGCGATACTCTTCATCAACCATATAAAAGCGAAAAATCTCGAGGATCTGATAGTGGCGAGCCCCGATATCGGCGGAGTCGCCCGCGCCCGCTATTTCGCCAAGCGTCTTGGAGTCGATATGGCGATTGTGGATAAGCGCAGAGAGAAGGCTAACGAGTCGGAAGTCATGAATATCATAGGTGATGTCGAGGGGAAAAACGTCGTTCTCGTCGACGATATGATAGATACGGCCGGAACGATCGTAAAAGGTGCCGCCGCCCTCAAGGAGCACGGAGCGAAGAGTGTAGTCGCATGCTGTACCCACCCGGTGCTTAGCGGTCCGGCGTACGATCGCCTACGTGAAGGCGATCTCGACGAGCTTATCGTATCCGATACGCTGCCTCTGAAAGAGTCGTGCGACAAGATTACGGTTCTGCCCGCGGCACCTATCTTTGCCGAAGTGATCAGGCGAGTCTACCACAACGAGAGCGTAAACTCGCTCTTTTCATGAAAGAAGAACGCTAAAAACCATATGAAGGCATAATGTGCAAAAAAAGATTCGCAACTTCTCGATAATCGCCCATATCGACCACGGAAAAAGCACTCTCGCAGACCGTATCATCCAGGAGTGCGGAGCCGTTACCGAGCGGGAGCTGGGAACTCAGATGATGGATACCATGGATATCGAGCAGGAGCGCGGCATCACCATCAAGGCACAAAGCGTTCGCCTTACATACGTCAAAGATTCTGAACCATACATCCTCAATCTGATCGATACTCCCGGTCATGTCGACTTCAGTTACGAAGTCAGCAAATCTCTCGCCTCTTCCGAAGGGGCGCTTCTTGTCGTAGACGCTTCGCAGGGAGTAGAGGCGCAGACTATCGCCAACGTCTATATCGCACTCGAAAACGACCTCGAGATCATACCTGTAATCAACAAGATAGATCTTCCGGCGGCCGATCCGGACAGGGTGGTAGAGGAGATAGAGCAGACGATAGGGCTCGATTGCAGCGGCGCCATCTACGTCAGCGCAAAGACCGGCGAGGGGATTCGTGAGCTTCTTGACGCGATAGTGGAGCGTGTTCCGCCGCCGGAAGGTGACGAAAACGCACCCGCAAAAGCGATCATCTACGACAGCTGGTTCGACAATTACCTGGGAGCGCTCGCGCTGGTGCGTGTATTCGACGGAAGTATCAAAAAGGGGCAGGAGGTACTCATAATGGGTACCGGCAAGAGGCACCAGGTCCTCGATCTGAGCTATCCTCACCCGATAAAGCCCGCAAAGACGCCCGAACTCAAAACCGGTGAAGTCGGAATCGTGGTACTTGGGCTCAAAAATGTAAGCGATGTCGCCGTGGGAGATACGATCACCGATGCCAAACAGCCTACAAAAGAGCCGGTAGGAGGTTTCAAGGAGGTAAGGCCCTTTGTTTTTGCCGGACTCTATCCGATCGATACAGACAGGTTCGAGGAGCTTAGAGACGCACTGGACAAACTCAGGCTCAACGACGCCTCCATAAGCTACGAGCCGGAGACTTCGGCAGCGCTTGGATTCGGTTTCAGGGTTGGTTTTTTGGGAATGCTTCATATGGAAGTGGTCAAAGAGAGGCTCGAAAGGGAGTTCGGTCTCGATCTCATAGCGACGGCTCCTACGGTTATATACAGGGTCGAGTTGACCGACGGAAGCGAAGTAGAGGTACAAAACCCGAGCGAAATGCCCGATACCGGAAAGATCGAAAAGATCTACGAGCCGTATGTTCGTGCTACGATCATTACGCCGAAAGAGTTTCTGGGCAATATCATCACCATGATGGCGGACAGGCGGGGTGTTCAGGAGAAGATGGAGTACCTCAACGAAGAGCGGGTGATGCTCGTTTATGCCGTTCCTATGAACGAGATAGTCGTTGATTTTTACGACAAGCTGAAGAGCGCCACCAAGGGTTACGCCAGTTTCGACTACGAACCGATAGAGTATCGCGAGGGAGATCTTGTGAAGCTCGATGTGCGGGTGGCCGGCGAAGTGGTAGATGCGCTGAGCATCATAGTGCCGCGCGAAAAGGCGCAGCAAAGAGGGCGAGAGCTGGTGAAGACGATGAAAGAGCTGATTCCGCGTCAACTCTTCGAGGTGGCTGTACAGGCGAGTATAGGAAACAAGGTAATAGCCCGGGAGACGGTCAAGTCGATGGGCAAGAATGTCACAGCCAAATGTTACGGCGGAGATATATCGCGAAAGAGAAAGCTTCTCGAGAAACAGAAAGAGGGAAAGAAGCGGATGAAGGCGATCGGAAAGGTACAGCTGCCGCAGGACGCTTTTTTGGCGGTTTTGAAGATAGATTAGGATAGAGGATGCGGTGTCTTGGCTGCGGAAGCTTTTGTTTCGGCAGCGTCTGTTCCGGCTGCAAAGAGATATATCTTGGCCCTAAAATCGGGGTTAGATCTCTGCCGTGCGGGCTTGAAGTCCTCTCATTCTACGCCTACGACGATATAGAGCCTTTTTTGCTTACGAAACATTCACCGAGAGGGTGGGGTATCTACAGGCTACTGGCGAAAGAGGCGTTCAGGGCTTTGGTGCCGGACAGGGCGGATAGGCCATTTGCGGCAATACCGGTGGATGACGATATCAAAAGCGGTTACAGCCATACCGCGATTTTGGCTGCGGAGCTGAAGAGGTACGGTTACAGGCCGCTTTTTGATGTCCTAAAGCCTCGAAACAGGGTATCGTACTCCGGCCGTTCGCTCTCTTTCCGTCTCGAAAACCCCAGAGACTTCAAATATAGCGGTCCTCAGGGTATCGAAGCGATAATCGTAGACGACATAGTGACGACCGGTCTTACTCTTTCGGAAGCGAAAGCGGTACTTGAGGGGTCTCGGGTCTCGGTAAAAAGGGCGCTTGTTCTTGCCGATGCGAGTCGATAGAGTGCGCTTTTAAACTATTATAAAAATTGTCAACTGTTTTTTCTCTTCAATATGGCCGTGTCGACCCGTATGATATAATTCGCCCATCCTAACACCTGACCTGCGATACGGTCAGTTCTTCCCGTCTAACAGAATATACCTTCCGTATATTTACCAGATGGGCACCACCGAACGGCATATAGCTAGGGAGCATAATGTGCGTGCCTTCGGTAGATAGACTTTTGACCATATTATGGAAAGTTCGGCATCTACTGCGACAATGATGTAGAGTGAAGTTTTCCAGGAGTGGTCGGAGGCTATACTTCAACATAAAGAGACCGATTGATGGAAAATACGAGACAAGAGAGTGAAGAGCTCTCGGAGCAAGAGCCGAAAACTTCGATGACGTTTGCCGATTTTGGATTCAAACAGCCTATAATGCGTGCGATCAACCGAATGGGCTTTCAGGTACCGAGTCCTATTCAGGAGAAGGTGATTCCCCTTATCATGGAAGGGCACGATGTTGTCGGGCAGGCACATACGGGAACTGGAAAAACGGCCGCTTTCGGCCTTCCCTCGCTAAACAAGATCGAGTGGAGAAACGGAGTGGACATGCTTGTCATCACTCCTACCAGAGAGCTGGCTACGCAAGTCAGCGACGAGCTCTTCAGTCTGGGACGTTTTGCCGGGATACGTACCGTCAGCGTCTACGGAGGTCAGAGCTATCGAAGGCAACTCGATCTTATCAGCCGCGGTGCCCAGGTAGTCGTAGCGACACCGGGCAGACTTCTGGATATGCTTAGTTCCGGAAAGCTCGAAGACTTCAACCCATCCATAGTGGTTCTTGACGAAGCCGACGAAATGCTCGACATGGGCTTTCTCGACGATATAAAAGAGATCTTCAGCTATCTTCCGCAGCAGCGTCAGACACTGCTCTTTTCCGCCACTATGCCAGAACCCATAAAGGATCTGGCGCGCCATATACTGCATGAGCCGAAATTCGTCTCCGTTACAAAAAAGGAGACGACAAACAAGGATATCCGCCAGCTCTACTACGTGATCGAAGAGAAAGACAGGGATGACGCTATCGTTCGCCTGCTGGACAAGGAGGAGCCGGAAAAGGCGATCGTCTTCTGCCGTATGAAACGTGAAGTCGACAGAGTGGCCGAGCTATTGCAGGCGCAGGGTGTAAATGCAAGAGGACTCCACGGCGATATGGAGATGCGTGAAAGGATGGAGGTTATCAAGGGCTTTCGCGGACGTGATATAGATGTCCTGGTAGCTACCGATGTAGCGGCGCGTGGGCTCAATATAGAAAATGTCAGCCATGTATTCAACTACCATATACCTTTCGACCCGGAAAGTTACGTCCACCGTATCGGCAGGACCGGACGAGCCGGAAAGAAGGGTACGGCGATCACACTCGTAACTCCTCTTGAATTCAAGGAACTCGAGCGTATCCGGCAAAAGGTCGGCACGAAGATGGAGTACGGTTTCGTTGACGAGTCCGGAGAGGGAAGCGAAGATATCGTAGAGCGTTTTGCCGACCTCGTCCGCGCCAGCGGTATCGACGATACCGCCGTAAAGATCTATGAGAGTCTCGCGGAAGAGATGGCTCCGCAAAAGATCGCCTACAAACTGATTTCGATCATTCTCGAGAGCGATATACTAAGATCCAGAAGCGGCGGAATAGGTCTGAGCCAGGAGGAGGTCGAGCGTATGATGGCTATGAGCGGCACTTCCGAAAAACCAAAAAAGAGTAGCGGACGCAGACGCAGAAGCGGCCAGAGCCGAAGCAGAAACCAACGCCGATAGATCGTGCACAGGTATGATCTGATTATACTCGGAGCGGGCGCCGCGGGCCTTATGGCTGCCGCACTCGCCGATACCGACAACATTCTGATTCTTGAACACAATAGCCGGCCGGCGGCGAAGATAAAGGTCTCCGGCGGCGGACGCTGCAATATCACGAACGAAAACATCTCCTCATCCTTCTACCTTGCGGACAGGGAGTTCGTCTCTACTGTTTTTGAAATTTTCGACAACAAGAAACTGCTCGCACTTTTGAAAAAAGAGGGTCTGAAACCGGTTTTGAGAAAAAGAGATCAGTACTTCTGCCCAAAAAGCAGCGACGAGCTGATAGAAATACTGCTGCGCCTTACAGAAAGGGTTGAAAAGAGGTTCGATGCGGAGGTATCCGGTGCACGAAAAGAGGGGAGGGATTTCGTTGTGGAGAGTTCTGCAGGGAGCTTTTACGCAAAGCGTCTTCTTGTCGCCACTGGAGGGCTTGGCTACAAGAGTCTCGGTGCCGGACCGGTCGGATTCGAAATCGCCGAATCTTTCGGTCATACCGTCGTGCCTTGCCGTCCGGCGCTTGTCGGCCTAACTCTCCAGCCGGAGCAGTTT
>Ga0256834_1001180_pt1 | contig 18164 bp, 16 predicted proteins | sample 4281140metaG_FD_190536 | JGI IMG/M metagenome (GOLD analysis project Ga0256834, IMG submission 190536) | Hydrothermal vent microbial communities from East Pacific Rise, Pacific Ocean - 4281-140 | ecosystem: Environmental > Aquatic > Marine > Hydrothermal vents | place: Pacific Ocean: East...
TGAGAGCTATTAGCCCTGTGGTCGATGTGACTAACTATGTTCTGCTTGAGCTGGGTCAACCGATGCACGGTTTTGATCTGAATAAGCTGGATGGCGAGATCGTTGTACGTTTTGCGGCTGAATCTGAAAAGCTAACGCTGCTTGATGGTCAAGAGGTGAAGCTGAATGGAGAGACGCTGCTCATTGCAGATAAGAGTGCCCCTTTGGCAATGGCAGGAGTCATGGGTGGTGAAGCCTCTGCTGTAACCGATACAACATGCGATATCTTATTCGAAAGTGCCTTCTTTGCCCCGCTGGCGATTGCAGGCAAGGCGCGTAGCTATGGCCTGCACACCGATTCATCGCACCGTTTTGAGCGCGGTGTCGATCCCGAGCTACAACGCAAAGCAATGGAGCGAGCGACGGCTCTTTTGATAGAGATAACAGGCGGTGAGCCTGGGCCAATTGTTGAAGCACTCTCAGATGAACATTTGGTGAAACCTGTTGCCATTCAGTTACGCCGTAGTCGTGTTGCCAAGCTGCTAGGTGTTGATGTCTCTGATGAGCAGATTGTTGATATCCTACAGCGGCTGGATATGCAGCTTGTTGCCAATGATCAGGGGTGGATGGTCACTGCGCCAAGCTGTCGATTTGATATCAGTATTGAGGCTGATCTGATTGAAGAGATTGGCCGTATTTATGGTTATGCCAATATACCAACCAACCGAACTCTCTCCACAATGGTGATGAGCTCACCGTTGGAGGCTACTTTTGATCTTGCGAAAGCTAAACAGCTACTGGTGGGTAGAGATTTTCAAGAGGTTATTACCTACAGCTTCATAGCGCCAGAGCTGCAGAAACAGATCGATCAAAATCATACGGCTATTGTCTTAGCCAATCCAATCTCTGCAGATATGTCGGTGATGCGAACCAGTCTATGGCCGGGATTGCTACAAACCGCAAATTACAACCAGGCGCGTCAATGGGAGCGTGTGAGAATCTTTGAGAGTGGTCTTCGTTTTATCGACGTAGATGGGGATATTTGCCAAGAACCGATGTTGGCGGGGCTGATCTGTGGCAGCCGCCTACAAGAGCAGTGGGGAGAAACAAAGCTTGCGAGTGTTGATTTCTTTGATCTAAAAGCAGATCTTGAGAGTGTGCTGGCAAGAACCGGTGAGGCAGAGGCGTTTAGTTTTGCCACAGAAGCGCACCCAACGCTACACCCTGGTCAGAGTGCACGTGTACTATATAAAGGTGAAGCGATTGGTTGGCTGGGTATGTTACACCCTGAGCTTGAGAAAAAACTGGGCTTACTGGGTAATACTTTCCTTTTTGAAATTAAACTTAAAGCGATTGAGATGGGCGGCTTGCCTGCTTATGAGGCGCTCTCAAAATATCCATCCATCAGACGGGATCTTGCTATTCTGCTGGATAAGGATATTAGCTACCAGCAAGTGCGCGATTGCATACAAGCTGTTGCCCCCTCATTTCTTAAAGACATCCGGCTATTTGATGTCTATACTGGTGATAACATAGATTCTGGAGTAAGAAGTCTGGCATTGAGTCTGATTCTACAGGAAACTTCAAAAACACTATCGGATCAAGAGGTTGAATCGGTCGTCACAATAGTGTTGAATAGCCTATCAACAGAACTCAAAGCCCGTTTACGAGATTAAAAATGGCATTAACTAAGGTAGACATGGCCGAAAGGCTTTTTGATGATCTTGGCTTGAACAAGCGCGAAGCTAAAGAGATGGTCGAGATGTTTTTTGAGGTGATACCTGAGGCTCTAGAACGTGGGCAGCAGGTAAAACTATCCGGTTTCGGTAATTTTGATCTGCGTGAAAAAAATCAGCGTCCTGGGCGTAACCCAAAAACGGGTGAAGAGATCCCTATTTCAGCGCGTCGAGTGGTCACATTCCGCCCTGGGCAAAAATTAAAAGCACGAGTAGAGGCCTATGCTGGAAGCCAGCAGTAGCTTAGCAGATCTGCCCGCGATTCCGGGAAAACGCTACTTCACTATTGGTGAGGTGAGCGAGTTGTGTGGTGTAAAACCACATGTTTTGCGTTACTGGGAGCAAGAGTTCCACCAGCTGAAGCCAGTAAAACGCCGCGGCAACCGCCGCTACTATCAGCGTCATGATGTTATCCTGATTAGACAAATTCGTAGCCTGCTCTATGAGCAGGGTTTTACCATTGGCGGTGCCTGCCAACAGCTTTCAGGTGATAGCGCCAAAGATGACCTTAATCAGAGCCAGCAGATCGTCAAACAACTGCGGACAGAGCTAGAAGAACTGCTGCATATTTTGAAGCGTTAGGATGCCTCAAACGTTGTTTAGTATGGTCACTCTCATACAAGACTTCCTCACCAATTCAGAGATAGAGTTGAGCCAGAAAAAACGGGCTGTAGATGATTTCATGCCAATTGCAAAAGCGGCATTGACAATGGTCGGCAGTCCGCCTAGTATCCACCGCTCTCGGGGCGTAGCGCAGGCTGGTAGCGCACCACAATGGGGTTGTGGGGGTCGGAGGTTCGAATCCTCTCGCCCCGACCAATTTGGTCGGTTTTCTCGATTATTCTCTTACCAGGTAGATCAGCATCAATAGCTGACCCCGCTACCTGATCATGTCTAGGCACTCCAAGAATAAAGAGTCGATGAAGTACGAGGTCGATATTCTGGAGAGTCACACCGGCTACCAAGGTTTCTTTAAACTCAAACGATATCGGTTACGCCACAGCCTATTTCAAGGTGGTTGGAGTAATGAAATTGTGCGTGAACGCCTTGAAGGTAAACGTGCTGTTGGTGTCTTGCTCTACGACCCTCTCCTAGACTGTGTAGTTTTAATTGAGCAGTTTCGTATTGGTGCCATGGAGGGCAGTAAGGATGCATGGCTTCTGGAGGTTGTTGCTGGCCTGCTAGACCGAAAGGAGCCAGAAGAGGCCTTGGCGCGGCGAGAGTCTTTAGAGGAGGCTAATTGCGAATGTCTCGACCTTATCCCTATGTGTGACTACTATGTTAGTCCTGGTGCAACGAGTGAGCGGTTGCGACTGTTTTGTGGTCGTGTCGATGCTTCAGATGCGGGTGGTTGCTTTGGATTGGAAAATGAAGGAGAGGATATTCGGGTGGTTGTTATGAGCTTTGATCAGGCTATTTCTGAGCTTGATAATGGCCGGGCGAATTCAGCAAGTATCATTATTGCACTGCAGTGGCTAATTCTGCACAAGGATGAAATTAAACAAAAATGGTTGAGTGATTAAGGTGGTAGTTTTTTATCTAAATAGGCTTTAGAATCTTAAACTGCTGACTCCAATCATGAAGTCTGTTGTTTTAAACGCTGGCTTTTGGCCGGCAAACAAAAAAGTAAGAGAAAGATATGTCAAATCAAATCGCAGGCACTGTTAAATGGTTCAATGATGAAAAAGGTTTTGGTTTCATTGAACAAGAGAATGGTAAAGATGTTTTCGTTCACTACAGTGCTATCGCCGGTGACGGGCGTAAAACGCTTGCCGAGGGGCAAAAAGTGACAATGGATGTGACACAAGGCCAGAAAGGACCGCAGGCAGAGAATGTAAACCCGCTCTAAAAATTAGATAGCGCGCCGCTTTAACGGCGTTGTTGTTTATTGAGTGTTGCTAAAAACCTCTTTACCGCAGTGAATGTGTAAACCGCGCTACTCTTCTGTGGTGAAAAAAAAGCAGCCTCTATTGTGCAGTGTGGTGAGAAGCTCTTGATAACAGGTTTTATCTAACCATATCTTTAGATCATCAAACTGTAGCTCACGCTGTTGGGTGATTTTTTGCAAAAAAATGCTCCCTTCTGCTGGAAGCTCAAAAGCCTCTCCGTTAGCAAAGAGTAGATCAACCTTCTCACCATGGGCGTATGCCATTCGTGAATAGCTGTCGCGAGTGAGCTTTTTTTGTGCCAGGAATTTTTTGTAGAATGCTTCTGTTTCTAGGGCATCCTCAAAGGGTTCTGTGCTAAGGCTCTCTTTTTGCTCAGTGATGTATCGACCAAACCACCGTTGTAGTGAGTGCTTATCCTGATGTAAAAACTGCTGCATTAACTGGCTGATTTGGCTGGTGGTTTCGCTAGTGATCTCTGCAAAATTTGCTTGCTGTTGCAGCTCTGGGTCACGATATCGCTGTTTTGGCACATTCTGCTCGATAATCTCATCGCACCAAGCGGTTGTTAGATCTCGTAGTGCTGGGGCGCGAAAGCCGACAGATAGACTTAAACACTCGCCCTCTGCAACGCCCCAATGAGCAATGTTTGGAGGTAGATATAGCACATCGCCTGGTTCTAAGACCCATGTCTCTTCTGCATTAAATTCAGGTAGGATTCGCAGGTCAAGACCGTCGATATAGTCATCTTCTGAGACCTCCTGGCTGTGAATCTGCCAGCGCCGTTTGCCCTCGCCCTGGATTAAAAATACATCATAATCATCAATGTGAGGGCCAACGGAGCCTTGGTCGGCAGCATAGCTGACCATGATGTCATCCAATCGCCACTCCGGAATAAAACGGAACGCCTCTAGAATTTGATGCACCTCTGGTAGATGTTTATCCACATCTTGCACCAGAAGTGTCCAATGTTTATCAGGTAGCTCTGTAAATGTCTCTTCATCAAATGGCCCCAGCTTGGCTTGCCAGTTGTTGAGTTCTCGACAACCTGATACTAAGCGTGATTCCACCTCATCTTCACAAGCAAGGCCGGCGAGTATTTCAGCGGTGATAGGGGTTTTGAAATTGGGTAGTGCCCCCCTCATAAGTAGTGGCTTCTTTTGCCAATATTGCTCTAAAAATTGCTGGCTGGTAAGTGCTGAGGGGAGCTGTAGTTTCATATTGATTAGATCTTTTTAGCTTGATCAATCGCGTTGCCGATGTAGTTCATTGGGGTCATCTCTTTGAGTGTTGCTTTGGCTCCTGCAGGGATATCCAGGTTGTCAATGAAGATTTTCAGATCGGCAGCCGTGATACGTTGACCGCGAGTTAGCTCTTTTAACTTTTCATAGGGCTTTTCAATTCCATAACGGCGCATGACGGTTTGGATCGGCTCGGCTAATACTTCCCAGTTGTCATCTAGGTCGGCCAGCATTTTTTTGCCATTGATTTCAAGTTTTGAGATCCCTTTTTGCACGGACTGTAGTGCGATGGTGGTGTGTGCGATACCGACACCCAGAGAGCGTAATACAGTTGAGTCAGTTAGGTCACGCTGCCAGCGGGAGATGGGCAGTTTCGCAGCTAGGTGGCCTAAGATAGCGTTGGCAATGCCAAAGTTGCCCTCGCCATTCTCAAAATCAATGGGGTTTACTTTGTGTGGCATGGTTGAGGAGCCAATTTCACCGGCGATGGTTTTCTGTTTGAAGAAACCAATTGATATGTAGCTCCAAATGTCACGACAAAAATCGATCATAATGGTGTTGAAACGAGCTGTGGCATCAAATAGTTCTGCCATGTAGTCGTGCGGTTCAATCTGGATAGTGTAGGGGTTCCAGTCAAGCCCCAGTGACTCGATAAATTGCTTTGAGAAACTCTGCCAATCTAGCTCTGGGTAGGCAGAAAGATGGGCATTGTAGTTACCTACCGCGCCGTTAAATTTACCGAGCATGGGGATATTGGCAATTTGGTCACGTTGACGTTTTAGCCGGTAGACGACATTGGCCATCTCTTTGCCGAGAGTGGTGGGAGATGCTGGTTGACCGTGAGTGCGCGACAACATGGGCTGTTCGGCATGCTCATGGGCGAGTTGTTTGATCGCATCGATGATGCCATCCATCTGTGGCAGCAGCACTTGGCTGCGCCCTTCGCGTAGCATTAGGGCATGAGAGAGATTGTTGATATCTTCAGAGGTGCAGGCGAAGTGGATAAACTCACTGATTGCTTCTAGCTCCCGGTTTTTGCTGATCTTCTCTTTTAGTAGATATTCGACCGCCTTTACGTCGTGATTGGTGGTGCGCTCAATCTCTTTAACTCGTTGTGCATCCTGCTCTGAGAAGTTGTCGACAATCTCATTTAAATGTTTATTGGCCGCTTCGCTAAGTGTTGCTACTTCGGTAATAGCAGGATTATTGGCTAACGCCTGTAACCAGCGCACCTCAACTATTACTCGGTGGCGGATGAGGCCATATTCACTAAATATTGGCCGCAGATCGGCGCTTTTACTGCCATAACGCCCATCGACTGGGGAGATTGCTGTGAGTGAAGTCAGTTCCATGAGAGTCCTGCTAACGAATGAGTCGGTGAAAACCCCGCATTATAGCGGTGGAATGCTCATAGATCAGCAGTTTATCGCCAGTTACTTGCTTGGTAGAGTGTTACTAGCTGGCTCAGTGGTTTGATAACCTTGCAATACGCCACGCCTCTATTTTGTCTTGGATGGTTCTGATTGGCTGGATAGATGGCTCCATTTTTTGCAGGTTTGGCTTCATGCTGGCAATGGTCTCTTTGGCATCCTCTATGGATTCGTAGGTGCCGTAAATGATACCAAACTCCATCTCTTGTTGAGTTGAGCGATAGATCATTGCTCGCCCCTCAAGTCCATCGTGTTGAATGATCTCAATGGCACTGTTGAGTAATATGGTTGAGGTGAGCTGGATGGTGTAAAGATTTGCCTGAAGTGTGGTAATACGAGCCTCACTACGAGCGGGTTCTCGTGATTGATTGAAGATGATCAGGGTGTAGTTGATCGGTTCGTTGATCGCGGCTAACTGTTTGTCGGCCCACTCTACGCCCTGTTTTGCAGCGGCCCGTGTCCATGCAATACCTTGCTCTTTAGCCTCATCAGACCCGTCACTGTTAAAGAGTAACATGCCAAGATTGAACTGAGCCTGACTGTAGCCATTGCGTGCAGCTATATCCCACCACATCTCCGCTTTTGGGATATTTATTTCGACACCAAAGCCCTTAAAATAGGCGTTACCTACACTATATTGAGCGGGTGGGTAGTCTTGCAGAGCAGCTTTTTGAAACCAGCTAAAAGCTATTGCGGCATCTTTATCTACCCCCCAACCTTCACTGTATAACACGCCCATTCCATACTCTGCCTCCGCATCACCTTTTTTAGCGGCGGCAGAGTATAGCTTGTATGCTGTCTCATAACGCTCTTCGGCTATCGCTGTTTGCCCTTGGCTGAGTAGATCGGCCAATAGGGGGTAGGGGAAAAAACTGACTATTAAGAGTGCTTGGAGAGTGAGGTGTTTGTGGGTTAATGGCATTTCGTATCTAATATGAGTGATTGGTTATCATTTATCCGAGTTGATGTGATGCAGTTACCGTTTGTCTACATATTGCTTCGTTCTATCTGATTTGTCGCTAAATATTAGGATGTAAAGTGGTATAAATGCATTCTATGAAAAAACAACACGCATTTACACTTGTTGAACTGATTGTGACGTTGGCGGTGTTAGCCATTCTCCTAACGGTTGGTGCACCGATGATGAGCAATATGCTGGAATCTAATCGTGCTTCAGTGCGCTCGGTTGAACTAAGAAAGGCATTGGTGGCTACCCAGCAGTCGGCAACTGATATGAATGTCGCTGTTTCACTCTGTCCTATAAATAGCGAAAATGATGGCTGTGATGCGAGTGACCCGAGAGATTGGAGTAGCGGTTGGTTGATGTTTACTGATCCTGATGGCGCTGGAACCTTCGATGATGGGGAGGCAATCCTGCACGTATTCCAATCGACAGAAGGGCCTCACACTATAGCGGGTGCACCTGACTTTATTCGTTATCGCCCGAGTGGTGAAATTAATGCCCCCGTCACCTTTAGCATTGAATACCCACACTGTGTCAATGAGCAGGCTCGAGAGGTGAGTCTCTCTGTCACTGGGCGAATTTCAGTTGAGGCAACGGCCTGTTTTTTGTAGGAGCTGTAGATATGAAATATGGAATAAAAGTGATGCGGCAGAGAGGCTTTAGTCTGATTGAAGTGCTGGTTGCATTGGTGATCTTCTCCATTGGGATGCTGGGCTTGGCAGGTTTGCAATTTACTGCTTTGCGGGGAAACCATGATGCTTATATTAGCAGTATAGCGACTTTACAATTAATGGATGCTGCAGATCGAATACGGGCAAATCCTGAAGGGGTGAGCAACGGAAATTATGACTCACTTGATGAAGATACCTCTGATCCTGGCTGCATAGCGAGTGGCTGTAGCCCTGCAGCTATAGCAAATTATGATTACTGGGTATGGAATACGGGTGATGAGATTCAGCCAGGTACAGGAAACGCACAACAACTTCCGAGCGGTGAGGGGGTGATCTGCCTTGATGCCACACCAGATGATGGTGTTTCGCGTGATGCGAGTGGCTGTGATGGTGCCTTGGTGGCTGGGCAACGTGTTTTTGCTGTTAAAATTTGGTGGGATGATGATGGTGATCCCGCTACCGATATGCGCCGTAAAGTGATGAGAGTCTCCCCATGATCAAACAAGCTAAATGGGGTCGAATGGTCGGCTTAACACTGGTTGAATTGTTGGTCTCTATAGCGTTGAGCATCCTACTTATGACAGGTGCTATCTCTATTTTTATAGCCAGCAAAGAGAGCTTTAATGTAGGGGAGGATCTTTCGCGGGTACAGGAGAATATCCGGTTTATCACATCGCGTATTTTCAAGGATGTCACTTTGGCAGGTTATGTAGGATGCGCTCCTTTCCCTGAAGGTGAGCTGCTGGCAGATATTAGTACGGTGCCAGGCTTTATGAACGCAGCTGCTGAGGGGCAATTGGGGGATTTTTCTAAGGCGATTATTGGCAGTGAAAGTGACGGGCCTAATAGCTCAGATAGCCTGACTATACATTTTGCCTTGGTCAGTTCGGCGATGCGTGTTGACCCAAAAAGCTATTTTGGTGGTGGTAGAGATGAGGATGATGAAAAACCTAATAATTTCTATGATAATGAAGGAGAAGATCCATATGAAGGTGATGAAATTATCGTTATAAGCGACTGCAAGGCTGCTATTTTCGCCAAACTTAACCAGGCTCCTTCAAAAGATGACCCTCTTGATTTTACTGGTATTGCTGCAGAGAGTTACAGTGTTCGGCTTGGAATTAGCTCCCCTCTTTACTATTACAAAATGGATGGCGTGACTTACCAGTTGGCCACTGTAGGGCCAGATTCTGATGGTAAATATGTTAGCCAGCTGATGGCTACTCGTTTAAGTGCACCCAACAATCCTCAGCCACTTTTAGATGGTGTAGAGGATTTTCAAATTGAGTATGGTATTGATCTTAATAAAGATTTATCTGCAGAACGATATCTCAATTGGAATCAAATTGTTGGTGGAAATCACCAGACACGTATTGTCAGTGTGCGGATCTCCCTTGTAATGAATGCGGGGGAGCCGCAAACAGACGCCTTGGGTCAGGTGACTGATGTTGAGAAAAACATGGTCAAAAACTCCGTCTTTACTGTAGCGCTCCGCAATCGAGGAAATTTCTAATGTTACACCTCAAACAGAAAAAACAGCAGGGTGCCGTGTTGATTATGGTGCTGTTGCTGTTGATGGTGATGACTGTTTTGGGTGTCTCAGGTGTGGGGAACTCCATACTTGAGGAGAAAATGTCAGCCAATCATATGCAGAACTACAGTGCTGAACAGTCGGCTGAATTTGGTGCCCGAGTAGCGGCTTGGTGGCTGAAAAGCAATGTTAATAGTTTAGATGAATTGAATACCTGGTTTAGAGTGGGAGGGAGAACAGGTCTCTACTCAATACAATCAGCAGTTGCTCAAGATACTATTTGCAAAGAGAGCGATGGATGCTCATTTGACCCTAGAGTGTCAGACCATTGGTGTAGCGGTGTTGATGATGATGGAAATGAGGATGATGGTTGTCCACTGCACAAAGGTTTCGTCACGCTTGGCACGAATGATTTAGGGACTGGGAATCTGCCTATTGCTGTGACCAGTCCAGCTGATCTTCAACCGCAGTTTGTTGTTGAGTATATCGGCTTGACTGATAGATCAGGCCGTGCAACGGGCACGGGCGGGACAGAGAGTTACTCATCTAATGCATCTGGCTCTGGTGAATCACATATCTTCAAAGTTACGGCTGTTGGTTGGGGAAATGTCCCCACCGTCCGTAATGTCATACAGCGCAGCTACTTTATTTCGCTCTAAGCGGAAGAGGTTATAGTTAATATGCCAATTAAATTTTCAATGTTAACCGTGGACTACAAGCGACCTGAACGGCAGGTTGCTCTAGTGTCACTCTGTTTGCTTCTTCTGCCTCTGCAGCTCAATGCAGCCCCAGGTACCATTTCAAATAACCCGCTTTTCCTGCAATCGGGGATTCAGCCCAATATCTTTTTTATTTTAGATGATTCTGGCAGTATGGATTGGGAGATTCTTAAAAGTGAAGGGGCCTTAATCGTTTATCCTGGTAGCAGTGAAAGTGGTGGAATGGATGCCAGACTTAATTTTGTGCCTGTAAATGATATCCAGCGGTTAGAGTTTTGTGCTGGTTATAATGTTTTAGCTTATGACCCAAAAGTTGAATATACACCTTGGAGTGGCCTTAATCATGTGGGTAACCCATTCCTAGATCAAGACCCTTTAAAAGCTCAAATGAACCCATATACAGGAGGGGATGGTACGAGTGTGTGTGGCAATATTGTTAGCAATATCAATGGTGGTGTGTGTGATCTTTTGAATACATGGGATGTTGATGGTGACGGTGTTGGTGATGGTGCATTCTACTATGTTTGGGATGATGAGAATGAAAATGGCCTATTTGATGAAGGTGAATGTCCTGCCGCTACAGCAACAGATGGTGTGCCTGAGTATGTAAAAGATTTGCCGTTAACCTCTTCAGCAGATAGTAGTAACTCACAAACTAACTATGCCAACTGGTTTAGCTACTACCGTAAACGTGAATATGTAATGAAAAGGGCGGTGTCGCAGGTTATAGAGGGATCCAAAGAACGAATGGGCTTGGCAACAATCAACCGTAATAGCCGTGTCTTAGCGAGTGATTTGACGTCGAACCATCAATATAAAGTGGGCACCCCTATCATGGATATTGATGACTTTACTGGGCCAGTAAATTTAGTGGCCAAAAATAACAAAAAAATATTACTGGATAACCTATTAGCTCTTGATTCAGCGCATAGCACACCACTACGTAGTACGTTAGATAATACGGGGCGTTATTTTCAAGGAGCTATGGGAAATGGTGCTCTGTTTGGTTTTACTCCCCCTACTGCATTGAATAGTGCGAATGGTAGTTCGCCTATTTTAAATTTAGAACATGGTGGGCAGTGTCAGCAAAATTTTGCAATTTTATTCTCTGATGGTTATTGGAATGGTGATGCTCCTGAGGGTATCAGCAATACAGATCAAGATAGCGGTCTCTCATATGCAGATGAGCATAGTGGGACGTTAGCTGATGTTGCTATGCACTATTATGAAACAGACTTAATGCCCAGCTTGGTTGATGAGGTAAAAACAGTTTCACTTAAAGTGGGTAAGGATGAAAACTCTAGCCAACATCTTGTCACTTTTACCATCGCTTTTGGGGTTAATGGCGTGATTAGTTGTAATCCTACTAATAGAGAAGACCCGGTTAGTACACAAGGTTATCCTGGATATTGTGAGGGTTATACCGGCCCAAATGAGTGGCCAGATCCTTTGGAAAATATAGCGTATAAAATTGATGATATGCGCCATGCAGCCTGGAATGGGCGTGGCCTATTTATGAATGCCTCCAATCCAGAACAGTTAATAAAACAGCTTCAGTCTGTTATTGAAGAGATTTCGCGCCTCACCACCTCATCAGCTGCTGCAGTAACAGTTAATGCGGGGCATTTCCAGCAAGGCAATTTGATTTTTCAAGCTGAATTTAGCTCATTAAATTGGTCGGGCTATTTGTCAGCGGTTAAATTAACAGTAGATGGCATTGGGGAGGCTGAATGGAAAGCGCATGAACTGCTGGATGCACGGGATCTTAGCTCAGATGCAAGAACTATTATCACCTATAACGGTGAGAATGGGGTCGATTTCAAGTTCCCTGAAGGGGGTGATTTAGATGATGATGAACTCTCTAATCAGCAGGTAGAAGATTTGCTACATGATGCGCCTTATCATGGCTCTGATCTATCTGATAGTGAGATCTCAGAAAATTTTGATTACGGCAAGAAGATTGTTGCCTACCTGAAAGGTGATCGAAGTAATGAGGGTACCCTTTTTCGAGAGCGGGGAGGTAGGCTGGGTGATATTATCTATTCATCACCACGTTATGTTGGTGCGCCAGACTTGACTGGATACCCTAATTATATTGAAGAGAGTAACTCATATAAAGAGTGGGCAACTGGCCCAGTAAAAGAGCGAACTGCGATGCTTTATGTGGGTAGCAACGATGGCATGTTGCATGCCTTTGAGGCGAGAACAGGCAGAGAGAGCTTCGCCTATATGCCAAATGCAGTTTTCTCCTCAGCTGATGAAGCTGGCCTGCATTGGCTGGCTGATAAACTCTACCATCACCGAGCCTATGTAGATCAAACACCAACCGTCATGGATGCTTTTATCCATACGCCAAATGATGCTGATAAAGAGTGGCGTACAGTGCTGGTAGGTGGATTGCGTTCTGGAGGGCGGTCACTTTTTGCACTAGATGTGACAGAGCCTGATGAGTTTGAGTCGAGTGATGTTCTCTGGGAGTTTAGCCACGATGACTTGGGCTACACCTTTAGCCGTCCTGCCATTGTAAAGCTCAATAGTGGAGATTGGGCTGCTATATTTGGCAATGGGTACAATAGCGACCCGACAGGAGACGGCAGTGCAAAGCTTTTCATTGTCAACCTTGCAACAGGCGAAATGGTGCGAGAACCATTGGAGACAAAAGCAGGTTCAATAGAGAACAATGATTGTGCTGATGTGGAGAGTGACTGTAATGGTTTAGCAACACCAGCCACTATTGATACAGATGGTGATGGAATTGTTGATAGAGTCTATATTGGCGACCTAAAAGGCAATATGTGGGTGTTTGATCTCTCAGATTCAAACCCATCCAATTGGAGGAGTGCTTACGGTTCAACCGCCCCTGCACCACTTTTTACCGCTGTTGATAGCATGGGGGCTTACCAACCGATTACAACACAGCCTAGGCTTACTCTGCATGCAATAAAAAAAGGGCGGGCTACTCGCCCTAATATCATGGTCTATTTTGGCACAGGGCAGTATTTGGCTGATGAAGATATAGAGAATAGTGAACAGCAGAGCTTTTATGCCATTTGGGATTCAGGCACCTCCACTACCCGTAGTCAGCTGCTTGAGCAGACCATTACCCATCACTCTGCACGCGATGTTCGGACACTAAGTGATGAGAGTATTGTATATGGGACTGCGGATGATGAGCACCGAGGCTGGTATACCGACCTTAGCACTAGTGGTGAGCGGGTTGTTGTCACACCACTTATTTTTGGTAAATTGGTCGTCTACTCCAGTATTATTCCTGCAGCTGATCTTTGTGGTTCCGCAGGCGATAGCTGGTTGATGGTGCATGATCTTGTTGATGGCGGTCGTCCTGATTTTATTGCACTTGATGTCAATAATGATGGGGAGTTTCTTCCCAATGATAAAGAGAGTGGTATCAATGTAAGTGGTGTTAAGTCAGGCAATATACAGTCACCGCCAACAATAGTGGGTGGTAGGAATGGAATAGGTAGGATTATAGGGCAACGAGATGGTGGAGTATTAGATGAACAACTTATTAACTCAGACCTTCCCAATAGTATTGATGCATCGTGGGCTCGCTTTAATTTTTAGGGGGTGGGTATGAATATAAAAGTCTCTATTTTTGTGGTTGTTACGCTGCTTTTAAGTAGCTTTTCTATAAGCCAAGCAGTATTGGCGGCAGATGCATCAATAAAAGGTTTGATAGATAAATCAAATCAGCGAACTGCCGATGTTCAGCAGAACGAACACCTCCAAAGGAGAAATAATAAGCAAGGGGTTCCAGTTGGTCAATTTAAAGCAATTTTAGATGGGGTTAATTTAAAAAATAGGGCTATTTGGCTCAATGATTATCGCTATAAGCTTTATCCTGGCTACAAGGCTGTCGACAAACGATCACGGCCTATTAACCTCTCTTCAGTCCCTTTGGGAGGGCAAGTTTATGTGGTTATTAAAGAGAATATTCAAGAGCCAATGACTCCCTACCTAGTTAAACTCATATATCAAAAATAGAGGTGAGAGGAATGGGGAAAAGAGCTCAGCAGCATGGGTTTACTCTAGTTGAGTTGATGGTTGCCGTGGCTATTATTGCCATATTGTCTGGCATTGGATACCCGATGTATCTGCAGCAAGTGCAGAAGGCGCGTCGAGCAGAAATACCCAGAATGGCGATGGCTGTCGCTCTGGCGCAAGAAAAAATGAGGGGTTTAGCAACAACCAATGCCTCTTTTACAACAGACCTAACGTTGGCTGCTTTGAGGTTGAATTCTCAAGCTATTCAGTCTGACTACTACAATATAGCGATAGCTGCTGGAGCAGGTGGAATTGCCACCTCATTCGTTATTACATTAACCGCCACAGGGGCGCAGCTTTCAGATACTGATTGCCGGACAATGACCATCAACCACCTAGGGGTGAAAACTGCGGTGAATAGTAGTGGTGCTGATACAACAACGGCCTGCTGGTAACCTCTCTTTGAGACTACTCTATTAATTCAGGGGGGAGTGAAAAGACAATCGTCTCCTTCTCTCCTGAGTTTTCACACACCTTCTTCGCTCCTAATGACTTAAGGTGCTCAATAACGCGCTCGACTAGGACATCGGGTGCAGATGCGCCAGCGGTTACCCCTATATTTTTACTCTCTTTCAGCCACTCTTTTTGAATATCTTCACAGCCATCGATTAGATAGGATGGTGTCCCCAATTTGGCAGCAATCTCTTTTAGGCGGTTTGAGTTTGAGCTATTAGGTGAGCCAACAACCAGAACTAAATCACACTGCTCAGCCAGCATACGAACGGCATCTTGACGGTTGGTAGTGGCATAACAAATGTCATTTTTTCGTGGCCCTGTGATCAGTGAGAAACGGGCCTGAAGTGCTTTAATGACCAATGCTGAATCATTAATCGAGAGTGTGGTTTGAGTAACAAATGCGACCTTTTCTGGGTTACTAATCTTGAGTTGGCTAACATCTTCTGGTGTTTCAACTAAATGGATTTTTGATTGCCCAGAGTTGGTGTATTGCCCCATTGTTCCTTCAACTTCAGGATGGCCACGATGGCCAATTAAAACCACATCGTTACCCTCTTGGCTATGATGAGCAACTTCGAGGTGCACCTTTGTTACCAAGGGGCAGGTTGCATCAAAGACTCTAAGGTTGCGTTGCCTGGCTGCTTTTCGAACCGCTTGTGAAACGCCATGAGCACTAAATATAACCGTGTTTCCTTCTGGCACATCATCAAGCTCATCGACAAAAATAGCACCGCGTTTACGTAGCCCGTCGACAACAAACCGGTTATGTACAACCTCATGGCGAACGTAGATGGGGGAACCAAACATCTCTAATGTTCGTTCAACAATTTCGATCGCACGGTCGACACCAGCACAAAAGCCGCGGGGGTTGGCAAGTAGTATATCCATGGCCGCAAAGATACCTTAGCTTTGCTGTTTGCTCAACAATTACTAGAGAGACCTATGGTGGAATATGAATTTGTTTCTGGTGAGGGGAAGGTGATTCCTAGGAATAGGATTAATTATAAAGAGTTCCACCAATAAGACGCTAAACAAGATAGAGAAGAGAGATTTGCTTGGTGATATCTCGCTCCTTAATGGCCACATTGTAGTGAGGTTTGTTGGTTGATAAATACGATTTTTGAAGTAGTTGATTGTGGTTTGATTGTGCTGGATCAAGGAGGATCTGTTGTTCTATGGAATGAGTGGATAACACAACACTCAGGCGTCTCGAAAGAGTGTGCACTGGGAAAGCCATTGGTGGAACTTTTTCCTGAAGTTAAGGAGGGTATATTCGGTGAGGTTATTGAGAAAATATGCTCAAATCAGCTGGCATGTGGTGTTGAACATCTAAAGGGGCAATTTTTACCTCTCTACCAACAATCACCCAACACTGCATTTAAATCATCAGAACTGATTTGGCAGCAAATAAGCCTCAAGTTGCTTACTCAGCCTGAACAAAAGACCCACTGCCTTATTCAGATTTTTCAATACATCCCTGAAGTAGAGTCTTGTTTGCTGCGCAGTGCCAGAGAGTCAGGAAAGTTTAGAGAGTTGCAATCACTACAACTCCTGAAGTGTTCACTCTATAAAGAGGAGAAGCGCTCCAATATTGCCCTTTCATCAATCTCTGATGGTGTCATTATTGTTGATGCCAAAGGCCGTATTGAACGGCTCAATTTAGTGGCTGAGCAGCTAACAGGTTGGAAACATATCGATGCAAAAAATCAGCCTCTAGAGGATATTTTTCGCCTGAGCCATGATCAGCCGTTAGATGGTGATCGCCACCATAAAAAAAATGCCAAAATTGAGAGTATGAATGATGTCGAGTTAACGCTAATTGGTGTGGGTGATGCGCGTTTTCCTATTGAGCTTTCTGTTGCCAACATAGAGGGGGCTGATCATTGCAGTGAGGGATCTGTGATTGTTTTTCGTGATATCAGTCAATCTCGTAAAATGGCTGCTCAGCTCTTATGGAACGCGACCCATGACCTATTAACGGGATTGGAAAATCGCTTCCAATTTGAGCGTCGATTAGAACATATGCTAGAGAATGCAACGCGTCATGGAAAGCAGCATGCTCTTCTCTATATCGATCTTGATCAATTTAAAATTGTTAATGATACCTGTGGTCATATAGCCGGTGATGAGCTGTTACGGCGTTTAACCAATATGCTGAAATTCAAAGTGCGTAAATCAGATACGCTGGCACGTTTAGGTGGTGATGAGTTTGGTATTTTGCTAGAGGGTTGCCCGCTTGATTCAGCCATTGTGATGGCCAATGATCTGCGTAGCTTAGTGAATGAGTTTCGCTTTAGCTGGGAAGGGAAAATATTATCCATGAGTTTAAGTATCGGCTTAGTGGTTATTGATAAAGATAGTGTAGATGCCAGTAGCCTGCTCTCAGCTGCTGATGCTGCTTGCTACTCAGCAAAGGATGCGGGGAGAAATCGTCTCCATGTCTACCATACCAGAGACAGTGAAGCGGCAAAACGACGTGGTGAGATGCAGTGGTTACCACGGATTCATCGTGCCCTTGAGGGGGATATGTTTGAACTCTTTGGGCAGAGAATTGATGCGATAAACCCTGATAAAGAGAGCATTCCCCATATCGAACTTTTACTGCGTATGCATGAAAAAGGTGGTGTAGTGATTGGTCCTGGTGCCTTTATTCCAGCGGCTGAACGCTATAACCTCATGTCCACAATTGATCGCTGGGTGGTTGAGCGTGGTTTGCAATATTTAGCCACAAATCCCACTCTAGATGGCTGTAGCCACTTTATGCTCAATATTAATCTATCGGGAGCATCATTGGCTGAGCCCGGTTTTCTTGAATTTATGCTAGACCTCATCAAACAGCTTGATATCTCAGCCGAGAGACTCTGCTTTGAGGTGACGGAGACGGCAGCCATTGCCAATCTTGATGATGCGGTTAGCTTCATCACTGCACTGAAAGCGATTGGTTGTAGTTTTGCGTTGGATGATTTTGGCAGTGGCCTCTCCTCATTTGCCTACCTAAAGCACCTACCGGTTGACTATCTGAAGATTGATGGTGGCTTTGTAAAAGATATGTTGGATGACCCGATTGACCGTGCGATGGTTGAAGCGATCAACCGTATTGGTCACATAATGGGGATCAAAACAGTCGCTGAATTTGTTGAAAATGGTGAGATCTTAGAGGCACTGCGAGAGGCCGGTGTCGATTATGCTCAGGGTTACTATATCGACAAACCACATTCGCTGATGGGATGGTCGGAGCCTGAACAACAGACTTTGCCATCAGTTGTTGCATAAAAAACCTACGCTAAAATGGAACCATTTGGGTGAAAATATTTCTAATTTAGGCTAAGTTGGCCTAATGAATATAGAAGCACCATCCGTTGGATTTGTTAGCCTGGGTTGCCCAAAAAATCTTGTCGATTCAGAGCGAATTCTCACTCAATTAAGAGCAGAAGGGTACAGTGTCTCCACCTCCTATGAGGGGGCAGACCTTGTACTGGTCAACAC
>Ga0256834_1001181_pt1 | contig 18163 bp, 35 predicted proteins | sample 4281140metaG_FD_190536 | JGI IMG/M metagenome (GOLD analysis project Ga0256834, IMG submission 190536) | Hydrothermal vent microbial communities from East Pacific Rise, Pacific Ocean - 4281-140 | ecosystem: Environmental > Aquatic > Marine > Hydrothermal vents | place: Pacific Ocean: East...
AGGCAGATAGATTGACTTTCTAACCATAGTCATTTCTCATTAAAATAGAATAAAAAGATTATGTTTTGCAGAATATTGCGTGTATGTGTGATATGTCCATTTTTCCTAGTGCGTCCATGTAGATGACGTAGTAGAGTGCACACACGACAATCGCTGTAATTATACCAAGCCAGTCTCTGAGTATGTACGAAATTATGCAACCGAACGCTATACTAATCACACAAGCTTCCGCAAGATAAATCATAGTGGTTCTGCGGTCTTCTTCGTTTTTATTGTAGAGTGTTTTTACAGTTAAGGGGGACGAAAGAAACGTCGAAAAGAAGTGTTCACTAACCATAACAGTCGTACCAATTGCGAGAGCGTCAATAATTCTGTCAACCTCAGTCATAATCGTGCTTGAGAGAAAATGTTATATAAGTTTTTGAACGTGCTTGATTTGGTGATAAGAGTGACAGTGAATTTGTTAAAGGAGACGATTGAAGTTTTGAGAAAATACGGCAAAACAGAAAATGATATAAGGTGGGTAGGAAGTAAGGATGGAGAATATGCAATCTCTTGGGAAGAATTCAAGAAAATAGCTGATGTGGAGTATGATAATGGCTATGGGGCTGCAAAGGTGGCATTAGATTTGATAGTGGTTGGAGATAATTGGTGGCTAGAGAGATATGAGTATGATGGGGCTGAGTGTTGGGATTATAAGGAGAAACCTGAAATGAAGAATAATGCGAAGAAGTTTTCTGTGGTTGTTGGTGATTTATGGCCAGATTTAAAAAAATTAAACAGTGAAGAGGAGTGATGAAAATGGGAGTTGAATATTACATTGTTTTGACAGAGGGTAAAATGAAGAAAGCTGCAATTTTCTATTTAGGTAGGGGATACGCAGTAATGTGGATTCATGATATAAAAGAGATTCAGAAATATATTCAGCAGCTAGAAGATTTGTTGGAAGATGAAACATTAGAATATCTTGATAAATTAAATATCGTCAATATATCAATTATTCAATTCGTAAAATTGTATAAGATATATGAAATTTTATCAGAAATAGACACCTACATGTGGATAAGTCTTGAAAAAGTTTTGAAAGTATACTATGCGTACGCTTTATGCAGAGATGCATGGATGACGGAGGGTATAAGTTGCGAAATAATTACAGAGGATGAATTAAAAGAAAGAAAAGAAAAGCTTGAAGAGGAAGGATATGATTTAACAATACTGGATTAAGTTAATTTTTTATTCGTTGTGTTTCACATTTTTTATGGTTTCAAAGTTACCCGACGTCAAAGAGATTCGCAAGACGCTTATAGAACATTTCGGTAAGGATTGGTGGTTAGAAGTATTAAAGTGGTTAAAAGAAGAGCTAGAATATCCAGATTATTACGATCTACCTGAAGCTCAAATAGTAGAGTACCACCCTGTTTTTAGACCATATCTCAAGTCAGTTTTTAAGATTAGCAATACAGAGAGTGCGAGCAAACGTTTGATAGCATATTCGAGAATGAACCTTTTAAAGCACATGAGGCCATCTCTACTCCCACAGTATTTGGGTATTTTCTGTCCGGTGTATAGATCAAGATCTATTGGTAACTTTGGGTTAGTAACAATGATTCCTGATAAAGAAGTGAAAGATAACAAAATTTTTTCAAGAGCATTCTTTAACTTACCATGGCCGTTTGAACAGAAGGTAAAGAGAACAGTAATTAGCTGCTATGGTATAACCAAACACGGAAGGAGAATTCAGGACGTCGAACAATATCCTCATGGTGGAGTATTTTTAGTGAATCCAGAACACGATCCAGTTTATGAGAAATACGCAAAATATACTGATTACGCTTACGTTTGTCTTAACTGGAGGTTTCCTAAGAATTACGACGAGTTCATAAAAACGCTTGATGGTTCAGTGTTGTTATCTACGTCGGCTGCCAAGAAGTTGAGGTATAAGAAGATTGCATACGCTATTATTGATAATCCTGCTAAAGAGATAAGTGAAAGAAAGTGGCTGTTTATCAAAACGAATGTACCTAAGATTGGGGTGAAGGTAGAGTATCAGCAGCCTCTAGTAGACGTTGACGCAGATATTATTCAAATGTCGAGTGCAGTAGGGACAATTACAGAAGTTGAGTGTTTGAATCCTAATGTTGCCGACGACAAAAAGAAGATATGGAAGATTAAGATTGAAGATGAAAGAGATGTAGAGATTGGGTGCAAGATTGAAAGTCCACAGGGTTTAAAACATACAGTAGCAGGTTACACAAACGATAAAGATCCAGTCATAGTTATCAATCCCGACGCGTTTAAAGATAGAGCAATTTATACTGAAGTAAAGAAAACTGGGAAGATTCACTGTTATCCGACAATACCTGGCATGGATGGAAATATTTCTACGAGAAACATTAGAATATCGAGAACACTTGTGCAAGGAATATTTTGCTATCCGCCCAAGGTTCAGAAAGAGTTGATAGATGCTATTTTTAATGAAAAGACTTTAGTAAACCCATTTCCAAGAGAGATATTCAAAATACTAGAGAACATGGAAAAGATTGACCCTGATAAGTTGTACAAGAAGTATCCAGTATTTCATAATTTCTTCTACTACACGAGAATCAAAAAGACTGATAGTGGAACTTACGTTTACGTTGAGCCCACACAGTTGTTGAGAGCGTGGAGAGAGTTGAATAGAGTTAAAAACTATGATAAGCTTAGTAAATTCTACCAGAAAGCAATAGATAGTTTTGTGAATACTATAGTAAAGAGCAATCTTTTATTTGACACTGAAAAGAAGTGCAAGATTAAAATTAAGGGACACATAAGAATAATCCTTTTCCATTCGAATGCTGACGTTGATACGATATACATTTCTCCAAAACTGCATAAGGCACTAGGCGAACCAGAATACGTTTTATTTGCTAAAGAGCCGGTTACGAGAGATTTGTCGATAAGATGTTTGAAAGTCAAAGTGAAAAACGATGTGCCTCCGTGGGTCTGTTATATTCATCCTTATCTTGCGATGGACCACGAGAAGGACGAATTTCACACGAAAATAGATTCCGATGGCGATTTAGCGATTTTAATCCCTCTGAAGCGTCCAATCGAAAAAGCGATGTATCATAAGCGAAGAACGTATAAAAAATTGTGGAAGAAATACAAGAATGCTACCCTAGATACTATTAAGCACTTTGAGCCATATAAGAACTGGGAGGATTTTATAGTTGACGTGTATGAGTATAATAGAAGAGAAAGTCTAGAGCAGTTAATAATGCAAGCGTTTGGAGGAATTAAGAATAGAGCAATGTTTACTGACATTATAAAAGATTACAAGCAGTGGAAAGAGTTCGTATTGAAATGGGATCTGGAGCTTAGAGGTTTTCAAGCTGATAAACTCAATCCAGAGCTAAAGGACGCACCAATTTCCAAGCTAAACGAATACTACGAAGATATGTTGAACGAAGCTTTATCCTACAAACTACCCGATTATGCCGAGGAGTATCAAAGGTACAGAGAGCTTGAGAACGTAACTTTCAAAAACGTCAAAATGGTCAGGGAGACAATTAAATCACTCAAAAAATCCAAACATCCTGTAATGAAGCTTATTTACCACATTTATAAAACTCTGAAAATGATTTAGCGAAAGCTTTTTCTATTTTTAGTTTGAAGAAAGACTGGGTGGTTAAAAATGAGAATGGAAAAGGTGAAAGATGATAAGATTGCTGAAGTGTTGGAAAAAGTAAGAGAAATATTTGAAAGATATAATTATCGTGAAGATATAGAAAGAGCGTTACAAGATTATGATTTTAAAATATGGAACTATACGATGTTTGATGATGATGAGCAAATCTGGTATTACGATGATGGAGATATTCCAAATATGCAGGTATTGCTTTTAGTGAACTGGATTGATGGATTTTGTACTATATATAGAAAGGAGTACCGAATAATGTTGTAGAGGTGGTTGGTGACAAAGATGAAATATAAAGCTGACATTTTTAGAAGATATCAATTTTACAAATTTGTTGAGCGTGTGGTTATAACAATGTTAAGAGAGAATCGTGATATGTCTACTAAAGAACTTAGAAGAAGGATTTTGGCTGGTGAGCTTTACCATTCACGTTTCTTTAAATTGTCGTTTGTAACTGTCTTTAGAAAAGGTCGCCAAGGTGCATTTGTGCAAATAGACTACAAACACCCAATCGTGCAACTTATTGCAATGAAACACAAAATCAACATACCTGCTAAGAAAAAAGGTACAGTATTACCACCCGGTTGGACGTTCGATCGAGATAAGTTTTTCAGATCTTTGAATTCTTGATTTTCCGCAATTATGGAGGTGATACGAAATGGAGTTGAGGTTTGTGAAAAAATATCTGAATGGCTATGTTGTATATGATTTAAAAGTAGATAACCCGAAAGAGTTTAAAAAGCTTCACGCAAGACTTAACGCTAAATATTATAAAGATAGCATCGATGGATATTCCTTTGCACCAATATATCTAACGCCGATATCATACGAAGAGGGAGCGTATCGCCTTGACCCTGCTGCGCATGTAACTCCATTCGATATCACAGAAGAGGACATAAAAGAATTAGTTGAAAGATTAAAGGAATGCAAAGAAGAACTTAACGAGAAAGAAGTTTTAGTATTTAACATTTAATTTCCTAAAAATTTTGTCATCAACCTAGATGAGTAATCATAGTATTCTCAGTAGTAAACAGAAATTCTTTACCATCAATTGCATGAAACAGAAACACTCTTGGCTTTAATCGAGGTATTAACCAGTAGTTTGTAAAAAGAGGTCGAATAGCTTCGTAATCTCTAGGGTCAGTCATTTTTCCAGATATTTTGATATTTGTCTGAGATCTTATAGTGGAATTCAAAAGACTCGGTCTCTGTGTAACAAAAAGACTGCTAACTCCAAATTTTCTGCCACCAGTTGCAACCATCCGAATAAATTTTGCCGGGTTTCTTTTATCAATATACTCGTGGCACTCTTCGTACAAAATCAAAACGTTTTTCTTATAGAATGCGATACTTGAGATATAATCTACTATTCTTTCAATATTTCTATGACTGGCAAAATCAAAGCGAAAAATAACATTATCGTACTCATCGAGAACATCAGGAATACTTGCGTAGTTCTGTGGATTAACTTCAAAAATGACAAAGTCTGGTAAAACATATTCTCCTGTGTAATCAATTACGTACTTCCGTTTGACGTTGAGATTCTCAATTAGATAGGTTGCGAGATAGCTTTTACCCATTCCGGACTGTGCAGTAATAAAAATGGAAGCGTGTTTCTTCATAAAAATAAAAAGAATGTTACTTTGAATTTCTCAGTTCTTCGAGTTTCTTTTCAATACTGTCTAACCTCTGTTTTATATCATCAAGGTACTCAAAGATGTAGTCTCTATCACCTTTTCTCACCTGTTCACCTTTTCCATTATATTCACCGAGGTACGTTAAAGCAAACGCTCTTAAATCAGCAGCAGCAATTTGCATACTCTCTATAACCGGCTTCAACTTATCACTCTTCAAAGCCTTTTCAATCAACCTGTTCATGTTTTATTCACCTCTTTAGCATTATTTATCTTTTTCTCTGACTCTTTTTCTTTCTTGTTTTTCTTAAGCTGACGAGATAACTCGATTCTGTCAATTGCTACGTAACTTAGAAACGCTATTCCTGTTATCAAGACCATCGCTGCTGGTGAAACATTCATGTCAGGGAAATAATATTCAATAACATCGAGAAGTGCGTCGCAAACACCTGTCTCTTCTGCGACTTCGCTATATTCGTCGACTTTAGCTTTCATTAGCTCTGGTGGTATGCCTATCGCACAGATAAAACCTAGAACTCGGGCTATAGATTTGCTTAACCTTTCACTGAGTCCGCTTTCGTTTCCATTTTCTTCATTTTCTTTTTCCTCAATATCTGTTATATATACTTCTTCCGACAAATCTAGTTTTGGCAACACAGGTTTTGGGACTCCCCCCATCTAAACACCTCACTCATAACTAGTATATGTCCCATTTTCATATACCCAATCTTTAGAAAAACAACTACATGTCTTGACTATTGGTGGTGGCACTGTAGCATTCCACGTATCATATGTATAGATTGGCGCACCACATCTAGGGCAATACCCGACTATAACATACATTTTCACATCACCTCACAATACGGCCGTTTTAGAGTTACCTTTATAACTATAATAATGTGGTGGTCTTTTAATTTCTAACTCCTCCTCTTTTCCTGACCTTGTTTTAGCCTTTGGTTTAGCTTTATCTTCAGGTTCAGTATCAGGTTTTTTGCTACGATGTCGAAAATAATAGTATAGCCCGCCAATCAATGCTAAAATCAAGACTACTACGAGAGCGAGGATATATTTGTTTGATACGTTGACATTGGGTAGAGAAATATTTTTTTGTTTATCTTTTTTCTCTTTGTTTTCAGGGATATTTTCAGGAACTTCAACAATGTTTTCATTTATGATTTCGACGACGTCGTCAATATTAGCAACTCGGAGTTTTTCAGTGTTATTGTCTATGTATTTATTCATCTGTTCGTTTTGTTCGTTCGCATCGTTCGTTCGTGGACGTTCGTGAACATGTTCGTGGACGTTCGTGGACGTTCGTTTGTTCTCGAACTCTCTGTTTTTCAGTTCACGTTCGTACTGTTTCACGTATTTGTGTGCTGTAGATTTGCTAATATTAAGTATCTGTGCAATTTCACCGTACGTTTTTCCCTCTGCTTTTAATTTGTATGCCTGTTCTCTAACGTTCATATTATTGCTGTCGAAGATCCTGATCTGTAATCGTTAGCTGTATTGTTTTCATTGCACTCAGAACATTCCGAATCTTTCTGTTCAGTGTCAGTATCTTTCGGTTTCTTGAGCTTCTTAAAGAGGATAAATCCAACAACAGCTAGAACGACTACGAGGACAATAGCTATAAGATACTTGTTAGACCCTTTCTTTTCGTTTTTGCTTTCAGATGCTTCCAGAGTTCCAACACTCGCGTTTTTAGGCTTTTTAGGTTTGACTGCTCTTTTTCTCTTTTTAGCTTTCGTTTCAGATTTGGTTTCTTTTTCTGTTTTTTCTATGTTATCACTCTTAGGTTCTTTGAGTTTTTCATTGTCTGACATAGTAGTAATAACTTTCACATTTGTATTTTTATTTTTCTGTTCGTTTTGTTCGTTCGCACTTTCGTTCTTTACTTCGTTCTTTGGTTTGTTCGTAATCTCCTTTTTTGTACTTTCTACGTTTCCTGATTTGTTATTGACATCTTTGTTCTCGTTCGTTTTATCTTTAGTTTCTTTTGGAAAACTTTCATCTTTAGCATTATTTTCTTCAACCTTTTGTTCACTTACATTATCGTTAGTTTCTTCAACAATTTTCTTTTCATCTTCTAGAAGTAGTTCGTCAAGTTCGTTCATCATATAGTGTTCGCGAACGTTCGTATATAAATTTTATGTTGCGAAAAATATATAACTACGTTTATGAAATTCGTTGACAGGTGATGGAATGATAAACGAAGAGGAGTTGAAGAAATTTTGGGATGCGTTTACTGTAATGAACCCGCTGGCAAATGATAACGAAGTGTATTGTGTGTCCTTGATGAAAGAGAGTGGTAGTAAGAGAGTTGTAGATACGATATTTGTAAAAACCATGGAGTACGAAGACTTCTCAACAAAGGTAAAGTGGTTCGTGCAGAAGATGATTGCATATTCAGCAGAAAACCCTGAAATTGGTTATCGTGTGTACATCGACGTAAACCCCAAGAATGTTGCTGAAGGGCTATTGAAGGGGTGGAGAACTATTGAAAGAAGAATTTATGCAGGAAAAGATGTCAAATATTATACGCAGGTGTTTGCAAGGGCGATAAGACACAGTCCTGCCAGAAACTTCAGTGTAATTGTTAGTACTAAAGAACATCCAGACGCAGAGATAGTGGTTGTCGATGAGGAGAGCCAGGAATTTTACAACATATTGTCTTATACTTCTGACGAACCTGTTCATTTTAAGTTTCCAGTTCCTGGCGTGCGTAAGATCGTTTTGCGAAAACCATAAATAAGATTAGATTTAGTTTCAAATGAGGTGAGAATGTGGACGATCCGGTATGGAGGCTACGAGTGTATTTTACAGTCGAACAGGACGGAATAGCAGATGCGCCGCGTTTTGATCCAAGTGCCGAAATTAAACCTACAGCACACTTAGTACTGTATCATCAGGGAACAAAGATTTATCAGACGAAAATCGATGGAGTATATTGGGATGATGTCAAAGAAAAGGTAGAGAAAGCGATTGCAGAAATAAAGAAAAATGCAGATATGTACCTGCAGAGATATAAAACCAATAAAAAATATTTTGAAGACCTAACAAAACATGTACCTGTTGATTTTGTAGAGTGGTGGTGACAATGAAAACTGAAAAAGAGATTCTCAAGTTGTTAGAAACAATAAAGAAAGTAAAAATGGAGATGATAAGCTCACGATGGTTTTGTGTTGATTGCAATAAACCTGCGGAAGAAACCTGTTTTAGAGAAGAACATACATTAATTCTCGATAACGATGTTGAACATGAGGGTTTGTTGGAGTGGTATCGTTGTTTAAAGTGGGTATTGGGTGAAAAGGTTCCTAAATATAATGAAAGGAGGGAGTTATAAATGGTAGATAGAACTGTAACAAAATGGATAACGCTTGTGTCGTCAGAAAAATACATACCAAAGGATAAACCACCATATAAAGAATATTGGCTACCAGGAACTTCAGACACAGGTGTGGTGGAGTTCATCAAAGAGAATGCTAGCATTAAAATTAAAGATAAAGAGTATCCAGCATACCTTTTAATATACCGTAGAGGTAATGGCAAAAAGCTAGGGGTAGTAATACCATACGATCATCCATATTATGGTCTTATTGTGGATCCTAGAGTAAAAGAAACTGAAAAAGTGAAAATTGAATGTGTACAAATATCTCATGATAGCTTTAGGTGGCATAAAGGGGCTAAGATTGTCATTATAACAAAGGTAGAGTAAATGAAGTAAAGAATCAAACCATAAATTTTTTAAATCATCATTTTATATTTCTTTTAGTGGTTAAGCTGCCAGACCAGGCAGTTTGACCATACGCCCATTTATTTATTATAATATATATTCAAAAAACTCTTTCACCTTTTCTTTAAATTTTTTATCATCTCTATGCACAACAACACTATACTCTTCGATTACTCCTTCTCTACAATACAGCACAACATAACCATAATCCTCTTCAGTCAACATCATATATCCTAGCAATTGATACGACGCCGCTTCGACAACTTTCTCTTTGTATTTATCCCGCACAAACTTATAATATGATAGTGTTTTAAGCTCCTTTAGTGGATTCAAATGGTCTGGTGTGCCTTCCATTGCGACGTTGTACCATTTGCCATCGATTTTTAAAGGAAATGTTGTGTAAAATCTTTTGTTGTTGTTGAAACCTAATTTTTCATGTATTCTGTTTCCTGTTTTCGTAAAATAGTTGTGTTCTTGCTTATGCTTATCAGGATATAACGTTTTTTCGTACGCTTCTTTTCCCCACTCTGGCTTCAAAACAAACTGCTGGATTATCGACGGCGTAATAAACAGATTTATCACGTTATCACCTTATAAATACACTAATGCATCATAGTCATTTACAATGTTCTGTTCTAATAATTCAATTGCTTGTCGCAAATCATTTATTTTTGAATGTAGATTATTAATGTCGTGCATATATATTAATTGAAGAACTGGAAAACTATCTAAATGTTTTTTTATTGACTCCCACAATGCTTCAATTTCCTTTAAATTTTTATCTACTTCTTTTATTTTTTCATGCTCTACTTTCAATATCTTTTCAATTTGCTTCACATCTGCACTCATGATACCACCAAAATCTTTTTGAACAAAGTCCTACAAATAATTTTCTATGAGAGATACTTCGGTTGATGAGTGGACTAAGGTATTTGAGGAGAGTCTAAAAGAGAACGATGAGGCTCTAAGAATTTTGGCTAAAATGTGATTTCCGCTATTATGAAAGGGGTGGACATATATGTGGATCGAGTTGAGATTTAAAGGGAGAAATCAGAAAGAGGATGTAAAATTTGAGGATGCTGACGCTTTGAAAATTTCAGAACTTATTTTTTCTTAAAAATTTTGCCATTCTCCGAAACTCTTAAAAATTTTGCCGAACAAAAGTATTTGAGGTGGTAGGATGGAGATAAGGTGTGTAGATGAGGATTTAGAAATATTCTTTGTATTTGGTCGACGGGATGTTTTTCCAGAAGATGTGTTAGAGGATTTGCTAGATAAGGGTATTATAGAGACATATTATATTAAGCGAATTGGATATGGAGATAGCTTAATTATAGTATCGAATTGTAGAGATTATACTAAATTAGAAAAAGAGTTAAACAGAGCGGGAGAGGTCGTTAGTGGACTGGGTGAAAATTGGGACTTTAAAAATACTATTGTAGATGTAAAAGATTTGGAGTTGTGATATTATGCTAGTAGTGGAAAAAGGCGTGTTCGATAAGGTGAGGAAGTGGATAAATAACAATGACCAGATTTTCATAGCTTTCAGTGGTGCAGCGTACGCAGGAAAAACTACCTTAGTGAATGAGCTGAAAAAGATTTTGAGTAAACAGGGATTTAAAATAGCTACAATTACAAATTGTGCACGTGAGGTTTTGAAAAAGTATGGTAAATGTATCGACGACGTACGCACACCAAATAAGTTTATGGATTTCCAGCTAGATCTATTAGAATATAGATACAACAAAGAAATGGAAGCTAAAGAATCTGACGCAGATATAATTTTTACTGACAGAACTATTTTTGATCAATACGCTTATGTTTTACAGTATTCACACCTTTACAATGATTCTCAGTTTTCCGAATACGTCGATTTGTTTAATAAATATCTTAAGAACACATATTATTCCATTTTAATATTTACGCATTCACTACCACTAGATGAAAGATATAACGATGGTATTAGATCTAGTAGAGCTTCATCGAGACAATGTTATGAGGAGATCCTTAAAGGTCTTTATGCTAGATACACCTACTTATGTGATATTTACAGCGAGCTGGAAGTTATGCCGGTTAGCGACAGAATCGCGAGAGTTTTAGATACTTTAGAGTATTATGCTGGAGGATGGTGGAGGTTTTGAAAATGAGTAATTCAGATAAACTTATTGAAAGATATACAAAAGATGAACAAAGTGAACGTGATAAAATAGCTAATGGAATTATACAAGAAATTCAAGTGTGGATTAATGAACAATGTATGAAATTTGATTCTGAATGTCTTAAACAACATATTTATTTTTTACAAACTAGGAATTTAGAACAGTGTTTAGATATTATTAATAGTCAATATAAAGATTTAATTCCGGAAAATTTAAAGGGGGCTGTTGCTTTTAAAATAGCAGTATATTTAGAACTTCTTGACCATAAATTGGGTGGTGATATTGATGATTGATCTTAGTAAATTAGACAGAGTAGCTGAAGAAATAATCAAAGAGTTACACAACTGGATCTGGTTCAAGTGTCAGAAAACTGCTAGCGAATGCGTTAACGATTTGCTGAAGTTGGATTTTGACGAGCTGCTCGAAAGAATAGGTAGTCGTCACAAAAATTCAAATTTTACATCGTATAGGGCTTACGTTGAAAGTCAAGTGTGGTTGTATTTGCTAGATTTGAGGAAACGATTAGAGTATATGTGATTTCCGCATATATGGAGGTGATAGTGATGGATGTATCGGAAATTGTTAGAAATATGGATATTGGTCGTTTAAAATATTTAGCCAGAAAACTTCTTACAATTGAGTTAGATGCAGCAAAAGAGGCACCTATATTATATCTCGAATCTGCAAATGCTAAAGATGAAATACTACACTTCGTAAAATATAATAAAGGATGTATTATAAAGTACCTTGAAAATATTGAATTTACTGACCATGAAATAAATACAATTGTTAATGCACTTCAAGAATCTAATGGCGATATTGATGAAATAGACGACCATATTGTTAACATTGTAACCCAAAAAATCCTTAATGCTATCGACTATTGTAAAAATAATGCAAATTTTTAATTTTCTCTTTTCCGCATATATGGAGGTGGTAGGAAATGCCGCTGTTAGGAACACAGGCTTTGTTTGTTGAAGGAGTTGATGTGAGTTTTAGTAGATTGGATGACTACCATTCTAGCGTTTTGAGTCTAAGATTTTATGGTAAACACGACACCAAGTTTGATTTGAATTTACACATTGAAGACAAACATCTGATACAGTTCTTAAAAGATCTCAGAGATTCCATTGATTCCATTATAAAAGAGATTCAGGATGTGGAGGTTCTAGAATGAAGTTTACACCTAGAGATTTAGAGTTTTTCTGCATCGGTGCAATGGCAACAATAATCCATCCACTACTCGCAATAATAGGGGCAGTATATCTAGTGTGGCATATGTTTCAGCGTTAAAAATTTTGTTTAGGTGTTTTTTATGCATGAAGGTGATATTATCCATTTTGTTATAGGGGTCGTGACTACAATAATTCATCCAATATTAGCAATATTTGTCCTAGCTATACTTGTATTATATGAAATGCACAAATCATAAGGTGGTTTAGATGATAGTGTACCATGTTTGCTCCATTAAAAAGTTCCGAAAGTATCTTCTAACAGGATATATTAAAGCTCCAGTAAGGGCGTGGATAGATATAAAAGAAGCAGAACGATTTAGCAAACAAACAGGACGTCAGATCATTCTACGATTGAAATTCCCAAGAAATAAAATAAAAATCTTAGATGGACATAAAGGAAAAGCGGTGTATATTGATGAAGATTATCCCTTAATCGACTGGCTTGCCGGAAATCATAAATTCTAAAAATTTTGCAACCGAATAATTTTGCGAAAGCTTTAAGAATTTCTAAAAAATTTTGCAAATTGGGGGTGGTATTGTGGAAGAGAATGAATTCGACGAGTTGTTGAAGATATATCAGAACGTACGAAGAGTTTGCACAAAGCTTGAAACACTGGTCGGTTGTCCTATTTCACATGATTGTGGTATTTTATTAGACAAAATAGAAGAGTATACAAATGGCATTTTGCAGATAATTGACGAAATTAGGAGGACTTCAAATGACACGCAAAGGAAGAGTTCGGAAAGCAAGTAGAAAAATGAAAAAGCTAGCCGATGATATCCTCACAGGCGAATTCGCTGAATATTTGTACAACATTGAAGGGCAAAAAAAGACGCTAGGAGACTACACTTACATTCGTACGATATATAGAGATAAAAATGGAAAATACGTACCAAAAGAAAAAGCTAGAGAACTACTTAAAAAAGGAATTAAACTGAAAAAGGAACATAGGTATTATCTCAAAACAGATCTTCCCGAATACAACTTACACAAAGGACAGCAGATACCTAAAAAAATTTTGTCGGAGGTTCTCGACGCTATCAAGGATGAAATACGAAAATACAACACAGCTTTGACAGTATCTTACATACAGGATATGGACTTTGAAGACGCTATGCAACTAGTCAATGAAGTCTTTGAGGCTTACGAGAACGGCGAAATAACTGCACAGGACGTCCATGATATATTGTCCCCGTAACTATGAAGATCCCATTATGGATTATTAAAAGGTTACAGGAGTTTTATGAGATTTCTGTAATGGATAGCTCAAAACCTCGTCAAAGAGAAGCACGGATGAACATTGAAGTCAGAGCTTTTGACACAGAAACACTTCATGGATACTGTAAACTTTTAGCATGTGACAATGGCGATTACATTTTCTTTGACAAGCTTACTTCTGATAACCTTATACCTCTACTCAAGTTCCTTTGTAGAAGAAAATACTCTCGAACCCTCAACTTCTTCTATAACATAGACTACGACGTAGCAGCCATTGCTAAATATCTTCCTCGTAAAAATCTCATTCAACTCATGTCATTCAATCACACTACCTACAAAGGTTATGACATCACTTACGTTCCCTACAAGTGTTTCACAATCCGGCACAATAAAATAGTTTGCAAATATTTTGATCTCTGGCAATACTACCGAATGAGTCTTGATGCTGCTGCAAGGAAGTATCTTCAGGGAGATCACAAAGATCCAATTGATCGGGAGAGACTGGGAACACAAGAATCTTACTGGAAGCAAAATCTTCACGAAATCATTCAATATTGTATCAAAGACTGTCAACTCACAGCAGAACTTGGTAGAATTCTCCAGCAAAAACTAAACAGTATTGGTATTAGCTTCGACAATCCGTATTCGACAGGTAGTCTTAGTGTGCGTTACATCTCTAACTATTATGAATTTCCTAAGTTTGTGCCGACAGAGTGGAATAAATATGCATACCTTACATACTATGGTGGCAGATTCGAAGTAATAAGAAAAGGATATTTTGATCATATAATAGTCAGTGATTTAAACTCCGCATATCCTTATCAATTAACAAATCTTATTGATATACGTAGAGGAAAATGGGTTAAAGTTGATGACCTTGACGAAGACGCAGATTTAGGTTTTTACCGCATAGTAATCCACAACACAGATGATTCTTTAGTTCAGCCATTTTCGTTTAGATCAAGTAATGGTCTAGTCTATTATCCTGAGTTTCATGATATTCTACATTTCACAACTCAGGACGAACTATTGTTTGCTCTCGACAACTACGACATCGATATCAGTGTGGTCGATGGCTGGTGTTTCTACGCTGACGAATATTACTATCCTTTTGCCACTATTGAACGAATTTACAACGAACGCAAAAAAGTAAAGAAAACAGATCCTGTCCTCCAGCTCGTCTTAAAAATTATCATGAACAGCCTGTACGGTAAAATGGCTGAAAAAACGCGTGTGTTGGTGGAAAGTGATTTTATATTAGCTACAGAATACGTTGAGATTGATGGTGAAATAATTCCTGCTAGAAGATACTACAGAGCAGGCAAAATATTCAATCCAGTCTATGCCTCACTCATCACGGCTAGGACTAGACTAATGTTGTTAGAAAAAGCTCACAAAAACGAAGATAAAGTCGTAGCGATGTTTACAGACTCAATTCTTTCAACCAAACGTATCGTCGAATCCAGCGACGTGTTAGGTGAATGGAGTGACGAAGGTGAAGGAGAAGCACTGATAGTCGGGTGTGGTGTATACACTATTCGCAACGAAAATTACGTAAAAACTCGATTAAGGGGTATCCACCTTCAGAATAGTCTTGATTTGATTGAACTGGCGGAAACTCAACCAAATGCTCGTAAAGTAACCCTGTCATGGAAAAAAGCTATCAAACCAAAAGAAACAATCCAGTTCTGCAACAAATACGACATAGATATGATCAATCACATGATTCACTATGCCAAACATATTGATGTTAGAATGGACACAAAACGGAAATGGTTAAATAATCCCGCTACGTTCGGGGAATTAAGAAGGGATTCGTATGAGAGTATGCCTCTTGTGGTAAAATAATTCCGCTATTATGGAGGTGGTATAGAATGGATGTAAGTAAATTAGAAAAATATTTAACGGCTGGTAAGGAATGTATCTGGTATTCTTTCGAAATGAAAATTGAAAATAAATCTTTCTGGGTTTATTATCCGGCATCTAAAACTAGAGCAATTTTACTCCATCAAAAGTTTGACAACATAGTTGTAAAACATGGTAAAACTCTAGAGCATGCGATTTCTAAAATTCTTACAGATAATAAATTATTTTTCTACTGTGATACTACATTTCTTAATCGTTTATATCGCGCAGTTGTTAACCTACTAAAAATCGAAAGCGACCCATTTCTAATATACTGCATTCGTTTCCATACTGATTCTGCAAAAAATCTAGTTATTGACCTAATACCTCTTTCTCGTGATGGTCGAATTAGTATCACTACAGACATGTACGCTAATGTTGCTGATGTTGCTATTAACGCAGAATATCTTGATTTCTTTAAAACAGTAAAAAACAATAACGCCATGGTTTGCAACGATAAAAATAATAACCTTATATTCTCTACAGATAATTGGATATATATTATTGCTCCAATCCACGTTTAAAAAATTTTAGAGGTGATAATTTGTACTGCATAGTTTGTGGTACAAAAATGGAGGAAAGAAACGATTGTGTAGTTTGTCCTAAGTGTGGGTGGAGAATTATCAGGGGGATGTGTACGAACAGTAATTGCTAGTTTTATAGTTATTCTTCTTATTCATCTTTTCTTTTTTATTTTTCTACACACCTACTCTTCTCTTTTCCGCATATATGAAAAGGCTAGGGAGGTGACTCAAATGATAGTGGACGAATACGAACTCTCTCCAGAAGAGCTTCGAAGATACCTCGACGATTTGTATAATTAAACTTAGATTTCATTTTTCATGCTCATTAAAAAATTTTGCCCTTCTTCCACAAAACCTTTTAATCTTTTACAATAATTTAGTGTATGTACTCCGAGCAGGATACCTGGTTAAAACTAGCAAAAAATTTTGCAATGCAATCAGGCCTTTTAACTATAACTGTCGCAGCAAGAGCTAACTCACCTGAACGTACAATAATTCTCACTTACCGTCATCGTATAAACGGTGTAGAGACTATCGAGCAAATCACATTCAACGATGAAACTGAATTCTATACTGTACTGGAAGCAACAAAAGAAATGCTTGAGAAGCTGGAAAATGCAGAAGAACTATTACTGTAGTGTAAAGCTTTTTTAACTTATAATCTTAATTCCGTTATGGCTGCTGTATTCTACTGGCCACATCTGGATGAAGTTTGGTCATATATAAAATCTCATGGTTACAATGGCTACATTATTGAGTCTCCCTCTTCAACTACATATGAACCAGGATACTGTATCACAATTAAAAATGTGCCTGACAATAAAGTGAACCTATTGCAAGCATGGCTATTCGATTGTGATCAATGGATGGTTGGTGAACGTGACGGGCCTGCATACCACATATCTCCTCTTCAGATGGTTACAGCACATGATCCCAAAACAGGTAAACCATTACCACCATGGGAGAGCTATAAATATGTTTTAAAAGGTATTAATGTATTTACCAAAAATTACTTCCAGAAAAAAGATGAGGAGTATTGGAATTATCTATACAAGCATGTACCTGATTTAAAAAAACAAATGGATATCGAAGACGCTGTAGCTACTTTAAAAAATATTCTAATTAGTATTCAGACTGTAACTCCTAATTCTGGTTACGTTTCGCAAATAGAAGATCTTATCAAATGGGTTAAAAACGGTACTATTGATCCAAAAACCGCTAAAGCTAGAGGTGAAGCCCTTAAGCAGCAGTGGTTAGGATGGTATAAGCATTATACATCCATTACAGCTAGCAACTCTCCAGACAGTAAATTCGAAACCAGCCCATCGCCAGAATTAAATAAAGCTAGTGATACAAATGGAAGTATGGACAAATCTCCCATATACTATAAAGAAACCTCAAATAGTACATCGTCAGATAAAACAATAAATATAGATCTCTCCTCACTACTAACCTCAGAGCAAAGTAAAGATAAGAAAAAAGAATGGGTATATCTACTGATCATGTTAGTAGTCACAATTGTGTTAGTCGCTATCTTAATAAAACTTAAGAGGTGATAATTTATATGGATTTTAATTTCGAAGATCTAACTAAAATTATACCATTCCTTTCTGACCCTTCAGGATTTCCACTTGCTACATTACTTGTTCTACCAAACGGCCAGAAAATCACAGCTCCCGAGACCCCTCATACCTATCATATTGAAACAGGGTTACCCACACATGCGTCTATCCCTGGTATGAATTTTAACACTTTAAAGAAATCTATTCAGGCACACACGCACGTTATTGACGTCACAGTTACTCCTACTTCTGATAGTAAAATCACGGAAGAAGATCTTGACAAAATTGTTAAAGAAGTTCTTAAAGAAACTGAAAATACCCTAAACGATCAGATTGTAGCTCAAAAACTTAAAACAGCTATTCAGCAAAAAGCTCCTGGAAGCAACGTTACCATAAAAATTATTGCACCAAAAAATAATACTGAAAAAAATGAAAACGATCTGCTGATTTATGCCATCATTGGACTGATTGTTGTTGCTATTGTTATTGCTTTATTGTATTAACTTCATTCTT